>Ga0079995_1063886_pt1 | contig 90813 bp, 91 predicted proteins | sample FaiFalFF_MnMetaG_2_FD_69198 | JGI IMG/M metagenome (GOLD analysis project Ga0079995, IMG submission 69198) | Freshwater microbial communities from Yellowstone National Park, Wyoming, USA - Fairy Falls C (FF_Mn_C) (SPADES assembly) (version 4) | ecosystem: Environmental > Aquatic > Freshwater >... | reverse complement strand
GTGTCCGCAAAGAGGGCTTGCATAAATGCCCGCATGGGGATACGGTGAGCCATGGGGGACCTCCTGGGATAGGGTTGAACTCGCTCGTCATTCTATCCGGTAAGGAGGTCCCCCCTCCTCTTGTCCCAACTCGTGTCCCAACCTCAGGTCAATAGGGCGCGGGGCTGTTTGAGAACATGGCCGGGGAGGTGGTGGCAGTCTACAATGGTGACGAGGAGGGGGGCCTCACGCAGGGGGTTTTACACGGAGGTAGAGGCATTACCCCGGGACATCCTAGACCGGCGTTTACGCGGGGCATAGAAGCCGGAAACCTCTGAGGTAGGAGGGCGCTGTGGCCAACACCGCGTCGGCCGTTGTCATTGGCGGTGGCATTGTGGGCACCAGCATCGCCCACTACCTGGCCCTAAAGGGATTGAAAGACGTGGTTCTTCTGGAGCGGGACACCATTGCCAGCGGAGCCACGGGGAGGTCGGGGGCGCTCGTGCGCATGCACTATACCAACCCCCACGACGCAGCCCTTGCCCTGAAGAGCCTGGAGGTCTTTACCCACTGGGCCGACCTCATTGGTGGGGACGCGGGCTTCCGCAAGACCGGTTTCCTCTTCGTGGTCGGGCATCACGACCGGGAAAAACTGGTGCAAAACGTGGACATGCTCCGAAAGGTTGGGGTCAAGACCTGGACCATAACGCCCGAGGAGGTGAAGATCCTCCAGCCCTTCTGCAGTGTGGAAGACATCGGCGCCGCCGCCTATGAGCCCGACAGTGGCTATGCCGATGGCTACTCTGCGGCCACCAGCATGGCCCGCCGCGCGCAGGAACTGGGGGTCCGGGTTCGTCAGGGGGTGAAGGCCCTGGCCATCGTGACCGTTGGGGACAGGGTGGTGGGGGTGGAGACCAGTGAGGGGAAGATTGACACGCCGGTGGCAGTCATTGCCGCGGGGGCGTGGTCTGCCCACCTCGCTCGGACAGCCGGGGTGGAACTACCTGTGGTGGGCATGCGGGCCTCGGCCGGGGTTGTAGAGCGTCCACCAGAGATAGAGAAAGCCCACATGACGTTCATTGACCGCTCCATTGGCACCTACTTCAGACCTGATGGGGGCAACCTGACCCTTGTCGGCATTAGTCCGCTCCAGCACCCCGGTTATATAGAAGTTGACCCGGACAACTACGACGCCAATATTCCCACAGAGTGGAAGGTTTATGCCGGCCTCCGCCTGACCCGTCGCATTCCCGCGATGATCAACGCCTTATGGCGCAGGGCGTGGACGGGGGTGGACGGGCGGAGCCCTGATGGGCATATGGTTCTGGGCCGAGCCGAAGGCGTAGAGGGGCTATACATCGCGGCAGGGATGAGCGGGACAGGGTTCAAGACAGGCCCCGCGGTGGGAATCTGCATGGCAGAACTCATCCTTGAGGGACAGGCCAGAACAGTGGACATCCACCCATTCCGCTTGAGCCGCTTCCAGGAGGGGCAGCCCATTGTCGCCCAGCACGAATATGTAGTCCCCCCCTTCAGCCCGTTTGGGGTGTAAGGGGTGAGCGCAAAAAGGGCGCCTGCTGTCGCCCCTGGGAGGCGCCCTGGCGGGAGTGGGCCTTGGTCCTCACCCCAGCAGTCCCTTCAGCTTCTTACTGCGCGAGGGGTGGCGGAGTTTGCGCAGGGCCTTGGCCTCGATCTGCCGGATGCGCTCGCGGGTGACGTTCAGGGCGCGCCCCACTTCCTCGAGGGTGCGGGGCCGACCGTCCAGGAGGCCGAAGCGCATCTCCAGAACCCGGCGCTCCCGCTCGCTCAGGGTGCGCAGGGCCTGGTGGACCGCCTCCCGCATGAAGTGCTGGGTAGCCGTCTCTAAGGGTGGGGGGACCGTCTGGTCCTCAATAAAGTCCCCCAGGTGGGAGTCCTCCTCCTCCCCTATGGGCATCTCCAGGGAGACGGGCTCCTGGGCGATGCGGAAGATGTCCTGAATGCGCTCCCGGGTCATGGCCATCCTTTGGGCCAGGTCCTCGGCGGTGGGCTCCTGCCCCGTCTCCTGGACCATCCGGCGCTGCTCCCGGGCCATTTTGTTGATGGTCTCCACCATATGGACGGGGATCCGGATGGTGCGGGCCTGGTCCGCGATGGCGCGGGTAATGGCCTGGCGGATCCACCAGGTGGCATAGGTGGAGAACTTGTACCCCTTGCGGTAGTCGAACTTCTCCACCGCCCGGATGAGGCCGATGTTCCCCTCTTGCACCAGGTCCAGGAGGCTCATCCCCCGGCCAATGTACTTCTTGGCCACGCTCACCACCAGGCGGAGGTTGGCCTCCGTGAGGTGCTTTTTGGCCCGCTCCCCCTCCCTCACGATGCGGTTGAGGTGGGCTTCAAGGAAGGGGTTAAGGGGCTCCAGGGCCTGGCGCACCCGTCCCTCCTCGGCAAGCCACTCCCGCAGGTCCTCCAGGGTGCGCTCCTTCCCCACCCCCTCCACCACCTCCCTGGGGAGGAGCCGGCTGTTCAGGGAGAGGCGGATGATGGCCTGCTCCACATCGCCGGGGGTCGGTTGGAGGACCTCCAGGATATGGCGTACCACCTCCTCCGCCACCGGGAGGTCATCCCCCTCCCCGGCAGGGCCCTGCTGGGGAACGGGGGCAGGGGTGGCGCCCGCCTGGATGCGCCACCCGTCCAGGACCTTGCGCACCTTGGGATGGCCCCCCAAGGCCTGGGGGGTCGGAGGGTAGGGGAGGGCCAGCACCCCCACCCAGACCCCGACCGCCTGGGGACAGGCTTCGGCGATGACCTCCATGGCCTCGGCCAGGAGGGTGGGGAAAGCCTGGGCCTTGTCCACCGGCGGCGTCTTCCGGAAAGCCCTCCGTACACGCCCCTGCACTTTCCCCACGCCCTTCCCGAAGTCCAGGCGCATCTCCTGGGTCAGGGCCTTCACCAGCGCTGTGGGCATGACGTAGTCGAGGACGGCGCGGAGGGCGGGGTCCCCCACGATGCGCTCTAAAGAGAGGGGACCGGAGACGCCCACATGCCTGCCCAGGGCAACGACCAGGGGCTCGGCCTGACAGAGGCGCCGGAGCATCTCCTGCACCACCTGCCACGCCGCAGGGGGACGTCCGTCAGGCGTCGTCAGGGCGGCCCGCAGGGCGAGGATGTGGTTCTGGCTCTCCATCCGCTTGGCCAGGTCCTGTTCGTCCTTGGCCGTCAGGAGAGCGACCCGCCCGATCTCCCGCAGGTACATGCGGACGGGGTCCTCTAACGCCTCGCTGTCCTCTACCTCCCCCTCTTCCCCCACCTCTTCCCGGCGCGCCTCCTCCTCCAACTCCTCCTCGGTGGGACCTTCTTCCCACAGGTCCCGCCCAGGGGATGGGGTGGCAACGGCTATCCCTTCATCCCCGGACCGGGGCACCCCGGAGGGGAGGGCAGACTCCCCCAGAAGGGTCTCCTCAGGGGAGACCTCTTCCTCGTCAGCCGGGATGAAGGGGACAGACGGTTCCGTCGGATGGGGCCTCTTCCCAGGCATGTTCACCATTTTACTCGCCTTCTCCTTCCCTCCCCCTGGCGGCCTCCTGGAAGAGCCGCTGCAGGCCTCGGTTTACCTCCAAGGCGGTCTGGGGGGGAGGGCCGCTCCCTCCCCTCTCGGCTTCCCCGTACTTCAGCTCCCGCAGGTAGCGCTCCTCCAGACGGCGCACCGCCTGGGCGACAGCCTGCCGGCGCTCCTTTCCATCGGCGGGGGGGAGGTCCCTCTTCAGGAGGTCCTGGATATAGCCCTGAAGGGGGTCGGGGAAAGCGTCGAGGCTGCCTTCCATAATAGCACCTTTCTGGAGGGCTGTAAAGATGTGCCGGTGCTCTGTGCGGTGGAAGTGGTCCGGTGTCAGGGAGGAGGCGGCCGGGCGGAGGTCGGGGTAGCGCAAAAGCAGGGCCAGGAGGTACGCCTCCACCGGCTCCTCCACGGCCCGGGCCAGGGTGTTCCCCTCCACCCTTTGGGGTGGAGGGGAGCCCGGGCGACGCCCCCCACCGACGGCCAGGAGGACCTCCCGTCTCACCCGGAGCAGGCGGGCCAGACGCTCCAGGGCCTCCTCCTGCTCAAAGGGGTTGGGCAAGGCGAAGACCAGGGGAAGAAGGCGCTCCGCCAGGGCCTGCTTGCCCTGGGGCGAGGAGAGGTCTACCCGTTGGGCGAGGGTGCGCATCAGGAAGTCCAGGGCCTTCTCCGCCCGGGCCAGGGCCCTGGCCCAGGCCTCCGGCTCCTGCAGGACAACCTCATCGGGGTCCTTCCCCGGGGGCAGAAGGGCGATGCGGAGGGTGGAGCGGGGCGCCTGGTAGACGGTCAGGCCCCCGCCCGGGGCCCCAGGGACCCTCTCCAGGAGACGCCAGGCGTCCTCCAGGGTACGGAGGGCCGCCTCCTGGCCGGCGGCGTCGGGGTCCAGGGCGATCACCACGGTGGGGGCCATCTCCTGGAGGAGGCGGATCTGCCCGGGGGTCAGGGCGGTGCCCATGGCCCCCACCACATTGGCGAAACCCGCCTGGTGCAGGAGGACGACGTCAAAATACCCCTCCACCACGGCGATGACCCCCTCCCGTCGCGCCGGCCCCGCAGCCAGGGGAAGGCCGTACAGGGTGGCGCCCTTGTCGAAGATGGGGGTGCGGGGGGTGTTGAGGTATTTGGGCTCCGAGCCATCCAGGCTCCGGCCGCCGAAGCCGATGGGCTGTCCCTGCTTGTCGGCGATGGGGAAGAGGAGGCGCCCCACAAAGAGGTCCCGGGTGGTGCCATCCTCCCGCCGGGTCAGAAGGCCGGCCTGCTCCAGAAGGCCCTCCGGGAACCCCAGGGCCATCAGATGGCGCTTCAGGGCGTCCCCTTTCCCGGGGGCACACCCCACCTGAAACGTCTGCACCGTCTCCTCGCGGACGCCCCGGCGCCGCAGGTATTCCCGGGCGGGATGCGCCTCCGGGCTGTGGAGAAGGAAGTGGTGGTAGAAGCGGACGGCCTCGGCGGTGGCCTGGAGGAGGGGCTGGTGGGCCGTGGCGGGAAGGCCCGGGCCGGCCGGGAGGGGGAGGCCGGCCCGGTGGGCCAGCAGCCGGACCGCTTCGCCAAAGGTGACCTGCTCCACGCGCATCACAAAGGCGAAGACATCACCCCCTTGGGAGCAGGCCCCGAAACACCGCCACGTCTGCCGCTCGGGGAAGACGAAGAAAGAGGGGGTGCGCTCCGGGTGGAAAGGGCAGAGGGCCTTATAGTTCTTCCCCGCCCGCTGCAAGGGGATATAGCCGGATACCACCTGAACAATGTCCAGCCTCTGCCGTAATTCCTCCAGGAAAGACATCCCCACCCCTCCCTACAGTCGCATCCAGCGGATCCCCTCGCTGATCCCGGGGCGCAGGCGCTCCGCGGTCATCAGGGCGAACAGGTCGGTCATCCCCGCCACGTAGTCTGCCGCCCGGCGCTCCGGGGGGTCAAGAGGGGGACCCTCCTGGGGGAGGAGGTGGGGGTTTCGGGCGTAGTGGTGGAAGAGGAGGGCGACGATGTCCCGCGCCCGCTGGCTTTCGGGGGCGCGCCCCAAGGGGAGGTAGACCCGTTCAAACATGAACTCCCGCCACTTTACCACAGCCTCCTGCATCTCCGGCGGGAGGGCGATCCGGGGTTTCGCCCCCGGGGGGAGGGGTTCCTCCCCCGTGACCCCCCACGACGCCTCGATGACGGCCTCTATCAGGCGCGCCATCCGCTGGGCGGGATCCAGGCCCAGCCGGTGCACCAGGTCGGCGGGGATCTCCTCGGGGCGGAGGAGCCCGGCCCGCAGGGCATCCCGCAGGTCGTGGTTCAAATAGGCGAGGGCGTCGGCGAGGCGGACCACCTGGGCCTCCAGGGTTAGGGTGTCGGGGGTGGTGGTCAGGAAATCGCCCCGGGGCTTGGAGTGGGCCCCAATGCCCTCCCGCACCTGCCGGGTGAGGTTAAGCCCTTTGCCCCCCGCCTCCAGGCGCTCCACGATGCGCAGACTCTGCTCGGCGTGCCGGAAGCCCCCGGGGAGGAGGGCGTTCAGGACCTCCTCCCCCACGTGCCCGAAAGGGGTATGGCCCAGGTCGTGGGCCAGGGCGATGGCCTCCACCAGGTCTTCGTTCAGCCCCAGGGCCCGGGCGATGGTCCTCCCCATCTGGGCCACCTCCAGGGTGTGGGTGAGGCGGGTCATGTAGTGGTCCCCCACTGGGGCCAGGAACACCTGGGTCTTGTGCTTGAGGCGGCGGAAGGCGTTGGTGTGGGAGACCCTTTCCCTGTCCCGCTGGAAGGGGTTCTCCCACGGATAGGGCTCCTCAGGGGCGTCCCGGACGGCCGCGGCGCTCCGGCAGGCGTAAGGGGACAGCCCCTCCTCCCGGGCCATCAGGCGTCGCCGGACCCGCTCCGCTACCCCCACAAGGCCATTGTACCCCGTGGGGGAAGGGTGGCGGAGGCTCTACCGGGCCCCACCGGTGGGGGCATAGGCCTCCAGGCTGTCCAGCCCCCGCCGCACAGCGTTGAGGGCCCCCGTCAGGCTCTCCTCGAGGCGGCGCAGCACCTCTTGCGCGTAGCGGGTCGACTCGTTCACCCGCTGCTCCGCCGTCGCCTGGGCCTCGGCGAGGATACGCTGCGCCTTCCGCTGGGCATCGGCCATCAGCATGTCTGCCCGCCCCTTGGCCTCGGCGAGGATCTCCTCGGCCTTGGCCTGGGCCTGCTTGACGATCTCGCTCTGCTCCAGCCGCGCCTGGCCCTCCCGCTCCGCCTCGGCCTTGATCTTCCGGGCCTCCAGCAAGGCGGCGTTGATGACCCCCTCCCGGCGGGCCAGGATCTCCTGGGCCTCCTGCACGTCTCGGGGGATGGCCAGGCGCAACCGGTCCACCACCTCCAGGACGCGGTCCACGTCTAAGAGGACCTTCTTCGTGGCGGGGAGGCGGGGGGTAGTGGTCACAAGGGTCTCCAGGCGGTCTATCAGGGCGAGGAGCTCCACGGCAAACCTCCTTTCATCTATGGCCGGTGTCCGGCCCGTGTTGCGGCCGCCCTGGGCGGCCGGGTTTTCCTTACTTGGAAGCCAGGCGCTCCCGGAGCGCCTTCTCCACGTGGGGGGGGACCAGGGTGCGGACATCCCCCCCCAGGGCAGCCACCTCCTTGACCCGGCTGGCGCTGAGGAACTGCCATTCCAGGGAGCTCATCAGGTAGACGGCCTCGACCTCCGGCGCCAGCTTCTTGTTCACCATAGCCATTTCAAACTCGTACTCAAAGTCCGAGACGGCGCGCAGGCCCCGGATGAGGACGGAGGCCCCTACCCGGCGGGCGCAGTCCACCACCAGGCCTTGGAAGGGGATGACCCGCACCTTGGGCATCTCCGCCACGGCCTGGCGGATCATCCCCACCCTCTCCTCGGTGGAGAAGAGGAGGGGTTTGGGGGGAGTATCATACACGGCCACGATCACCTCGTCAAACAGGCGGGCGGCCCGGACGATGATGTCCAGGTGGCCGTTGGTGAGGGGGTCAAAGGTCCCCGGGTACAGGGCTTTCACCATGGGGGGCACCCCCGCGGGCATAGATGGACAGGAGGGTGTCGCCGTAGCGCCGCCGCTTCCACAAGGTGAAGGCGTGGATGGTGGACGGCAGAGGCCGGTGTTTGCTGTGCTCCACCACCACCAGGCTCTCCTCCCCCACCAGGGGGGAGGAGAGGAGGGCTTCCAGGAAACCCTCTAGGTCGGGGTAAGCATACGGGGGGTCCAGGAGGACCAGGTCGTAGCGCCCCTCCAGGCGGCGCAGGGCCTGCTCCGCCCGCATGGCGTAGAGGCGGGCCCTGGGGAGGAGGCCTAGACGGGCGAGGCGGTGGCGGAGGTCCTCCACCAGGCGGCTGTCCACCTCCACAAAGTCCACCGCCTCCGCCCCCCTGCGGAGGGCCTCTATTCCCAGGGCCCCTGTCCCCGCAAAGAGGTCCAGGACCCGCGCCCCCCTCACCCGTTCCCCCAGCAGGGAGAAGAGGGCCTGGAGGACCCGTCCCGTGGTGGGGCGCAGGCCCCTCCCCCTACAGCGCACGCCCGCGCTCTGAACGACCGGCACCCTTCACCCCCAACCCCTACCCCCCCGGTAGAGGCCATCGCCCCCCAGGGTAAAGAGGGGGGCGATGGCCTGTAAAGGCCTTTCCCCGCCCTTTTCCCGGGTGAAGAGGGCTTTCCCCCTTACTCCCGGGCAGCCATAAGGAGGGCCAGATGGGCCAGGGTCCGTACCCCAAAGCCCGTGGCCCCCTTTACATAATATCCCTTCTCCTTTTCGCTCAGGAAGGTGCCGGCGATGTCCAGGTGGACCCAGGGGGTGTCGTCCACGAAGTCGCGGATGAAGTAGGCGCCCACGATGGCCCCTGCCCCCCTCCCCGTGCCGGTGTTGCGGATGTCGGCCACGTCGCTCTTGATGAGGTCCCGGTATTCCGGGTCCAAGGGCATAGGCCACAGGCGCTCCCCCGCCCGCTCCGCGGCCTTCAGGACCTGGTCAGCCCATGCCTGGTTGTTGGAGAAGAGGCCGGCCCGCAGGGTCCCCAGGGCCGTCACGATGGCCCCCGTCAGGGTGGCCACGTCCACCAGGTGGGTCACCTTAAGGTGCTGGCGGGCGTAGCAGATGGCGTCGGCCAGGACCAGCCGCCCTTCGGCGTCGGTGTTGATGACCTCGATGGACTTGCCGTTCATGGCTTTCACCACATCCCCGGGCCGGGTGGCCCCTCCCCCGGGCATGTTCTCGGTGGCGGGGACAATGGCGGTGACCGTGAGGGGGACCCCCAGGGCGGCGATGGCCTTCAGGGCGCAGAGGACGGCTGCCCCACCCGCCATATCCCCCTTCATCTCCTCCATCCGTTCGGCGGGTTTCAGGGAGATGCCGCCGGAGTCGAAGGTGATCCCCTTGCCCAGCAGGCCCAGGTGCCGGTCGGGCGGCCCCCCCCGGTAGGAGAGGACGATGAACTTGGGGGGCTGGTGACTGCCCCGGGCCACGGCGAGGTACGCCCCCATCCCCAGGGCCTCACACCTCTCCCGCTCCAGCACCTCCAGGGAGAGGCGGTGTTGGGTGGCGATGGTGTGGGCCACCTGGGCCAGGCGTGTGGGGGTCAGGATGTTGGCCGGCTCGTTAACCAGGTCCCGAGCCAGGGCGGTGGCTTCGGCCAGAACCCTCCCCAGGTGTACCCCCCGCTCCACCGCCGGGATGGACGCGGCCTGGGCTTCCACAATGTCCAGCCTCTCCAGCCTCTTCCCATCCTCCTGGGATGACTTCAGGGCGTCAAAGGTGTAGGTCCCCAGCAGGGCCCCCTCGGTGAGGGCCATAGCGGCATCGTGAGGGGGGAGGCCGCCGACCCCCGCCCCGTGCACAATGGTGGCGGCGTGCCGCACACCCCTCTCCTGCAGAAACCGGCACGCCTCCCCCGTTACCTGGCGGACGGTGTCCAGGGTGAACTCCTCCCTCTTCCCCAGGCCCACCACCAGCACCCGTTTGGCGGGGATGCGGCCGAAGGTGTGGACCAGGGCTTTCTCCCCCTTTTTGCCCCGTATCTCCCCCTCGGCGATCAGGGTGGAGAGAAGACCCCCCAGGGCGCGGTCCACCGCCCCGGTGGCCCCTCCCGGCTGGGTCACCCCTTCGAACAGGTTGACCACCAGGGCCTCGGCGGCCGATTGGGTGATGTCGCCGTGGACGACGCGGACCTCCATGGCACCTCCTCCTCAGATACGAGACAGACGGCGCACCAGACGGGCGATCTTGTCCACCACCGGCGTGATGTCCCGGGTGGTGTCCACCACGAAGTGGGGGCGATGGGGGCGCTCCGCCGTGGCCCGCATGCGCTGGTACACCTCCCACGTGGCGTCGGAGTTGTCGGTGGGGTCCTCCCGGCGGGCCCGGCGCTGGAGGCGTTGGTAGACCACCTCCTCCGCCGCCTCCACCCACACCAGGATAAGGGGGACCCGGTGCCGTTCGGCCAGGGCGTAGAGGGGCTCCCGGTGGGCCTCCTGCAGGTTGGTGGCGTCCAGCAGCACCGGGATGCCTTTCTTAAGGAGGTCTTCAATAAGGGTATGGATCGCGCGGAAGAGGCGTGCGCTTTCCGCCAGGGAATAGGTGGGGGTGCCGAAGAGGGTCTTCCGCAGGGCATCGCTCTCCAAGGGGAGGACGGGGATGCGCTGGGCCAGGTGCCGGCTGAAGGTGGACTTCCCGGACCCCGGCAGGCCGCTCACCACGATGAGGTAGGGACGGGCCACGGGGGCCGGCGCCGGGGGGAGACTGGCCCACAGGGTCTGCACGTCCTCTGCCGCAGGGGCTTCCCGCACCATACCCTATGTCATCCTACCATCCCGTGGGGAAACGGGGGAGGGGGGTCCTATGCAAGGGTGGGAGGGGGGGAGTCGTCTTTATAGAAGGCGACACCCAGGAGGCCGGGCCCTGTGTGGGCGCCGATCACGGGGGTGAAGGTGGTGACCAGCACCTGGTGGCAGAGGAAGCGCCCCTGGATGGCGGACCGGAGGGCCTCCGCCTCGTGGGGCACATCGGCGTGCATGACGATGACCCGTATAGGACCCCTCCCCACCCTCTCCTCCATGATGGCCAGGATCCGTTCCAGGGCCTTGGCCCTGGTGCGGGGGCGCTCCAGGAGGCGGACCTCACCGTGGTGGAGGTCGAGGATAGGCTTTATGGAGAGGAGGTGCGTGGCCCACATGGCCACTTTGGGCACCCTCCCCCCTTTCCACAGGTAGTAGAGGGTCTCCAAAACGCCCAGGAAATGCACCTTCTCCGCCACCCGCTGGGCGTGGGCAACGACCTCTGCCAGGGGGGCACCCCGCCGGGCCTCCTCCGCCGCCGCCAGGGCCACCAGGGCCACCCCTCCCCCCGCCGTCTGGGTGTCCAGCACCTCGATGCGGAGGCCGGGGAGGGCCTCCTTGGCCATGGTGACCGCCGTCAAGGCGGTGTAGTAGGTGGCGCTGAGACGGGACGCCAGGGTCAGGCAGAGGACGGCCGGGGCGGAGCGGAACGCCTCCCGAAAGGCCTCCAGGAAAGAGGCGGGGCGCGGGGAGGAGGTCTTGGGCGGGGTGGGCAGAGAGGGCATCATCCTGTAGAGGGTCTCGGCGGTGATGTCCACCCCGTCCCGATAGGTCTTGTCCCCTATCGTGACCTCCAGGGGCACGGTGGTGATCCCCCACTCCTGCAGGACGGCAGGGGGCAGGGAGACGGTGCTGTCGGCGACGACGGCCACCTGGGGGGCGACGCCCATCCCTGCCTCCCGTCTAGGCCGCCCGATGGCGCTTCTCCCGGCCCCACCACCCGTCCAACCAGGGGGGGAGGAGGAGCACCGCTATGGCCACCACCAGAGCGGTAACCCCTGTGGGGGAGAGGAGACCCCCCGTGTAGGTGATGGCGGTGTAGAGGGTGAGGAGGGGCAGGCCCAGGGCGAGGACCCAGACCCGAAGGGTGCGGGACCCCAGACGGTAAAAGGTGAGGGTCAGCCCGGCCACCCCAAGGAAGGAGAGGGCCATGAGGCCGCCGGACCAGGCCGGAGGGTCAGGCCACCGGAAAAGGGCCCACCCGATCCCCAGGGAGGGGAAGGGGAGGAGGGCCACCGTCAGGTGCAGCCAATCCCTATCCAGCAGGCGCCGCACTATGGTCGCGACGCCCCAGGCCAGCCCCGGCAGGGAGGCCGCTATAGCCCACAACCCCGGGTGTCCCAGGGGGGCTACCCGTCCCCCCACGATATCCCTCATGCCCCCCACCACTATTGCCACCCCAGCCAGGCCTGCCGCCACGGGCAGGGCGAGGGCGTACCCCACCCACGGGTAGACCCAGAGGGGCTGCCCCCGCCTCCACGACAGGAGGCTGACAAGGGTGGCCAGGGCCAGGAGCCCTCCCACCAGCCAGGGCCACCGCCACCCCTGCACCAGGAACACCAGACCCGCCACCCCGTGGGGGAAAGCGGCCAGGGCCGCCGTCGGCCACGAGACGCGGGCGTGGGTGGCGTACAGCTCCTGCGCCACCAGACGGGCATCCCCCATGGCGGCGAGGGCGCGGCGGACCGCCTCTTCCCGCGGGAGCCCCTTCTCCATCCCCTCGGCCGTCCGGTCCTCCAGATGGGCCTCCAGCTCCCGGAGGACCTCCTGCACCTTCCCGGGGGCCAACCGCAGCCGTTGCCGAAGGTCACGGAAGTAGGCGCGTGCCTCGGGGAGCATCCCTACCCCCTATGCCTGCTCGGGGAGAATAACCAGGGAGACAGCCCGGGTAAAGGCCCGCCACTCCCTCTGCAAAACCTCCAGCTGCCTCCGCCCTTTATCGGTGATGTAGTAGTAGCGCCGCATCTGCCCGGAGGGGGAAGGCTCCCAGCGCCCTTCCACCAGACCGGCTCTCTCCATACGGTGCAGGGCGGGGTAGAGGGTCCCCTCCCGGAAGGAGAAGTAGCCCCCGCTGCGCCTCTCCAGCTCCTTGACGATTTGATAGCCGTACTTGGGGCCATTGGCCAGCAGGGAGAGGAGGAGGGCCTCCGTGTTCCCTTTCAGCAGCTCCCGACGCAACATCATATCCCCCCTTTCTTTCCCCCCTCGCCTTATTATGGGCTATGCAATGCGATGTAGTCAAGGCGTCCCAAGGGCGTTTGAAAAAAGGCCCGGGGTCATGCCGGAGGGCCTGGCAAGGGGTGGGCAATGGGCCCAACAAGCAGCACCGGGGCCGGGTCCCCGGGGGTGCTCAGAAGGGCCCCCAAGGGCGCCCGCCTGCGGCGGGCAACCCCTATCACCCCCCGGGGGCGCACCTGTCCCCTTCGCCAAACATCACCCCCGTAGGGGCAGGCCCCTGTGCCTGCCCCAATGTTGGGCAACCACGGGGGGTTGCCCCTACGGGGTTATCCCCTGCCCCCCCTTTTCAAACACCCTCAGGCGTCCCGACGCCCCCGTGCTATGATGGGGGCAGGGAGGTGGGGCCATGCAGGTGCTGGCGGTTGATGTGGGGACGGGGACCCAGGACATCCTGCTCCTCGACACGGGGCAGCCTCTGGAGAACTGCGTGCAGCTGGTCCTCCCCTCCCCCACCGAGATAGCCGCCCGGCGTATTGCCCAGGCCACCCGGGAGGGGCAGCCGGTGCTCCTGGTGGGGACAATCCAAGGGGGAGGGCCGTGCCACTGGGCCCTGGAACGCCACCTCCGGATGGGGCTCCCCGCCTACGCCACGCCCGAGGCGGCCCAGACCTTCGATGACGACCCGGACGTCGTGCGGGCCATGGGGGTGCACATCGTGTCGGAGGACGAGGCGCGGGCCCTGGAGGGCCGCGCCCGGCGGGTGACCCTACGGGACCTGGACCTGGAGGCCCTCCGCCGGACCCTGGCCACCTTTGGGGTGGAGACCCGCTTCGACGGCCTGGCCCTGGGCTGTCTGGACCACGGGGCCGCCCCCCCAGGCTATTCCGACCGCCTCTTCCGCTTCGAGCACCTGCGGCGGGTGATGGCGGGGGGCAACGACCTCCTCCGCTTTGCCTTCCTCCCGGAGGAGGTACCCCCATACCTTACCCGTGCCCGTGCCATGCTGGCCTGCGCCCGGGACGAGGGTGTGCCCATGGTCTTCATGGACACGGGGCCGGCGGCCGCTTTGGGTGCGCTGCAGGACCCCCGGGTGGCCTCCTGGGAGGAGGGCGTGGTCATCAACCTGGGCAACATGCACACCCTGGTCTTCCACCTGGCCGGCACCCGTGTCTTCTCCCTGCTGGAGCACCACACCGGCGAGATCAGCCGGGAGCAGGTGGAGGACTATGTGGAGCGCCTGGTGGCCGGCACCCTTACCCACCGGGAGGTGTTTGATGGGAAAGGCCACGGGGTCTTCTACGCGGAGGGGGCAGGGGGGGCCCGCCCCCCGGTGGCGGTGACGGGGCCCCAGCGGGGGAAGATGCGGGGGAGCCGTCTAGAGCCCTACTTCGCCGCACCCCACGGCGCCATGATGCTCACCGGATGCTTCGGGTTGCTGTACGCCTTTGCCCAGCGGCACCCCTCTTACCGGGAGCCGCTCCTGGCCCGCCTGGGCGCGGCGGGGTGAAGGGAGGGGGGAATGCGGGTCACGGTGCGCCTCTTCGCCCTCTATAGGGAGCGGGCGGGGGCCGACGCCCTGACCATCGACGTGCCCCCTGGGGGGCGGGTGGCGGACCTCCTCTCCCTCCTGGGGGAGCGCTGTCCCCGCCTTTCCCCCCTGGTAGACCACACCCGGGTGGCCGTCAACCATGAGTTTGTGGAGCCCTCCCACATCCTCCACGAGGGGGACGAGGTGGCCTTAATCCCCCCGGTGAGCGGAGGGGAGACCCCTATGGTGTGGATCACTTTCCAGCCCCTGGATCCGGAGGCGGTCACCGCCCGTGTGCGGCACCCCGGCAACGGGGGTGTGGTCACCTTCCTGGGCACCACCCGCAACGAGACGGACGGACGGCGGGTCCTCTACCTGGAGTACGAGGCCTACCTCCCCATGGCCTATAAGAAGATGGCCCAGGTGGTGGAGGAGGCCAAGGAGAGGTTCGGGGTGCCCCACGTGGCGGTGGCCCACCGCTTAGGGCGCCTGGAGGTGGGGGAGATCTCCCTGGTGGTGGCCGTGGGGGCGCCCCACCGGAGGGAGGCCTTCGCCGCCGCCGCCTACATTGTGGACCGCATAAAGGAGATGGTGCCCATCTGGAAGAAGGAGGTCTTCGAGGGCGGCGCCGTCTGGGTAGGCAGCCAGGAGGCCACCCCGCCGCCCGGGCCATCCGGGGGCCCCTAGCCGAAGAGGTCGTCCCCTGCCGTGGCCCTGCCCACCGCGGCATAGAAGGCGGGGCCATAGGGGCGGACCCGCACCAGGATGGGCACCGGCACCGCGTGCCCGAAGATCAGGGCCTGCTGTTTCTCCTCCATAGACGCCAGCACCGTCGTCAGCTCCTTTCCCCCCGGCGCCCTCTCCACCACGGCCTCTATATCCTGCTCGTCGTCCAGTTTGCAGACCAGGCGCGTGCCCAACTGGCTCCGCACCTCCGGGTCGATCTTGCTGGGGCGCTGGTCCACCACCAGCAGGGTCACATTGTACTTCCGCATCTCCCGGGCGATGCGGCCGAAGATGGTCTGGCGGGCCACCGAGGGGTCCAGGAATTTGTGGGCCTCCTCTATCACCACCACCAGGGGGATAGGCTCCCGGGCCCTGTCCACAAAAGCCCTCTCCGTCTGAGCGACGTACCTCTCGTGGAGGCGGCGGGTCAGGAAATTGGCCACCAGCACATAGGCCGTCCCGTCGTCGCGGTAGCGGCCGAACTCCAGCACCACCGCCATCCCCCGCATCAGGGCGTCCAGGATGGCCTCCAGGGAGGACGCCTCCCCCTTCGGCTCCGTGAGGAAGGGGTAGCGCAGGAGGGCCCGGAGGTGGCGGTAGAGGGCGTTCAGGGTACGGGCGTCGGCGTGGACCGCCTCCCGCAGCCTTTTCCACCCCTCAGGGTCCTCGGCCAGGGCGGCGAAGGCGTGCAACCAGTCGGGCCCGAGGTGCTCCCGCAACCCGAAGACCGTCTCCACCTGCACATCGGTAAGGTTCAACGTCTCCTGCAGGAGGGCGATGTCCTCCGGGGTCACCTCCCGGCAGGGGATCCGCACCACGTGGTCGGGGACCACGCCCCGGCGGCGCGTCCCCTCCTCGTCCACCGTGAAGAGGGCCACTTTGGAGGGGAACAGCTGCTTCAGGCCCTTCACGGGGGGTCCCCCTTCGCTCCGCGCCTGCCACCCGTAGTCGTTGTGCATATCGAAGACCAGAAGGCTGGCAACCCCGCTCTGCAGGATGCCCGCCAGGAGGATGCGGGTGAGGAAGGACTTGCCCGCCCCCGTCTTCCCGAAGACGCCGTTGCTCCGCATCACGAAAAGGGGTAGGTCCAGACACACCTTGGCGTCCAGGTCCAGGGGGTTGCCCACCCAGAAGTGGAGGGTGTCCTCCTCCCCGAAGAGGGCCGCCACGTCGGCCGCCGTGGCCAGGTAGACGGGGGCGAAGTGAGGGGGGATGCTCCGCGCCGGCTGGACGGAACGGGTAGGGCCTGCCACCAAGGGGAGGGTGGCGCTGGGGCGGACGGTGAGGACGGTGTAGGCGATGTTCCCCCGCGCCACCTGGGCCAGCAGGGTGGCGCCCCGGTCCACCAGGAGGGGTAGGGAGGGGTCGGTGGCCTTCAGGGCCACGTTGGTCACGACGCCGATGAAGCGGTGCCCCTCCCCCACCACCGTCACCAGGGACCCGGCCTTGACCTCCTCAGGGGAGAGGGAGGGGTCCAGCTTGACGGCCAGGCCCTCCGCCAGGGAGCCGCCGATGACGTGTCCTATGTACCGCCCCGGGGCGCTGCTCACGGCGCGAGCCTCTGGAGAATAGCGTACAGGCGGGGGACGTCGCGGGCCAGCTCGATGGCCAGGGCGTATCCGACCCTTCGGAGGAAGGCCTCCCGCCCCTCGGGGGCGTGGGCGCCGGCCTCCCTCAGGAAAGCGACCAGGGCCTCGTCGGCCTCGGGGGCGCCGGGGGCCAGGAGGAGGCGGAGGAAGGCCGTCTCCCGCAGGAGGCCCCGGAGCGCCTGGGGGGAGGCTAAGGCGACAAAGGAGTGAAGGCGAGGGGGAAGGGGGGGAAGCCCTTGGCGGAGGACCTCCCCCTCCTGGTAGCCCACCACCAGGCACCGGCAACGGGTGGTCAACAGCCGCTCCAGGTGGGGGTTCTCTTGGTAGAGGGCCTCTTCGTCCTCCAGGTGGGCCCCCCTGGCCAGGACCACCCGCCCGGGCTCCAGGGGCTCCGTGGTCACCGACGCCACCACCCCATACACCGGGGGTGTGCCGGCCCCCACCAGGGCGCCCAGGGGGGGCGCCCTGTGGACGTGGTAGCACTGGACCGTAAAGGCGGTGGTGCTGGCCGCCACCACCTCTCCAACACGCCCCTCTTTCCGCCAGGCCGCGTCCATCCTTATAGGCTCCGGAGGCGCTTGGAGCGCTGCTTCTCCGAGGTGTACACCGGCAGACCCCGGCGCGCCAGCGCCTCCTCCACCAGGAGACGGAAGGCCTCCCGGTCCGCGGGGGAAACGACCGCCTGCTCGTGGGCCTCCTGGAGGGCGAGGGGGTAGCCCGAGGCGCACTCCGCCTGCCCCAACACCCCTGCGTGGAGCAGGCCGAGGAGCCGGGGGTCCCCGGCGCACCAGGCGGGCGCCTCGACCCGCGCGATCTCCGGGCCCACGTGGAGGTAGAAGAAGAACACCCCCTGCCCCTCCCCATACTCCTCCCGGACCAGGGAGGCCAGGGAGCGGAAGAGGCCGGAGCGTTGGCCGGGCCGGAGGAGAAGGGTGAACAGGTCCCTGTCCACAAACCCGTGGGCGATGGTGGAGGGGCACCCGTCCCCCTTCCCCTGGAGGGCGGGGCAGCCCCCCTGATGGGGACAGAGGGCGAGGCGCAGGGTGTTGACCACTTCGGCGCTGTTGGGGAGGCTGATGTACCCGGCCACGGCCAGGGGGAAGCGCTGGCCCAGCTGGCGCAACTCCTCCAACCCCCGGAGGAACAGGGAGCGCACAAAGCGCTGCCGGACCACCTCCGGCCACTGCCCCCCCTCCGGCGCCCAGAGGACCAGGGAGCCATCGATCAGGGCCACGGTGGGACAGGGGAGGGTACACCCCTTGGCCAGCCCCGCCAGGGCATCCACCTCCAGGGCCGAGCGGTGGAGGTGCACCAGCGCCCCCTCCACACTCACCGCCTGGCGCCCCGAGGGGTCCGTCAAGACCAGGTCCTCGGGGGTGGCAAAGAGGCGGGGGGTCGAGTCCAGGAGAGGGGGCTCCCCCCCTCCATAGGTCAACCGCACCCGTCCGATGTTGATCAGGTAGCAACGGAGGGGGAGGTGGCGGCTCACGTCGATGTGGGAGCCGTCAACGGCCAGCACCCGCCACGGTCTGGGGAGGGGTGGAGGGGTGTGGGCGGAGGCGGGCGGCTCCAAGGGTTCGGCGGGAAGGAAGGGGAGGCGGTCGGGAAGAGCCCCCAGGGCGGCGCGCAGGGCCTCCGGGGAGACCCCCCTGGCATAGGCGGCCAGGGCCTCCAGGCGTCTCCGCCGCTCGGCCGCCTGCCCTCGGAGGAGGTCGGCGACGGCTTCCACCTGCTGTAGGGTGGCGGTGATATCAAGGCTCACGGCTCCCCCACCAGCACCCGCTCATCCCCCACGCGGCGGGTGATGTGCTTCTGGTCCAGGTGCTCCGTCAGGGCGAGGGCGTACTTGCGGGAGGTCCCGAACATGTCCCGCACCTGGGCGATGGTGATGCGCCCGTGTTCCCTTAGGTGGGCCACGATACGCCGCACCATCTCCTGATAGGCCCGTGGGGAGAAGACGATGCCCTCCGCCACCTTTACCACCTTCCCCTCCTCCACCAGGAAGGCAAGGAGCTCGGGGTCCAGGTTTGGGGGAGGGGGAGGGGGGGAGTAGGGGTGGGCCTCCAGGGCCTCCAGGAAGGCAGCGGCGAGGGCCTCCTGCTCGGGGGTGGGGTGGGGCTTGTGGGATGGCAGCCCCACCAGCGCCCCCGCCTCAAGGGCGAACCCCTCCCGGACAAGGGCCGCCAGCGCGGCGTCCCAGGCGCCGGGGGAGAGGCCCAGGCGGGCCCGCAGGTCCTCCCGGGACATGCCCCGGCGGAGGGGATAGCGGCGGTGAAAGGCCTGCAGGACCTCCTCCACCCGGCGCCTCATGGCCTCCCACCCCTCCCGCCCTATCACCCACTCCCCCTGCCCCCCGGGCCCCCTGAGGAGGAGGGCTTCCCCCCGGCGGTGCAGGCGTTCCACCAGAGAGGCCACCTGCTCCGGGGGGAGGTCCGTCTCCCGGGCCAGGGTGCTGCGGTCCTTGGGAAGGGGGCCGGTCAGGGCGGACCGGAGGAGGTCCTCAGGGGAGCCCTGGGCCAGGCGGGCCAGGCGCTCCAGGGTAGGGGGGTGCCGCCGGCGGTGGCGGGGGGAATGGGTCTCCACCACCACACCCCCTCCCAAGGTGTGCCCGGAGGAGCGGACGATGAAGGGGTCCCCCCGCGCCACAGCCAGGGGGGAGAGGGTGAGGACCTGGGCCCACCCGCTTTGCCCCACCTCCAGGACGTCGGCGTCCAAGAGGCGCAGGCGCCCTTGCACCGCCGCGGTCCCCGCGTGGACCACCACCCCCATGTTGTGGCGCAGGGGGTGAGGGGCCCATCGGGAGGACCGGAGGTGCACGTCCAGCGTCGTGGTGGGGCGCAGCCAGCCGGGGATGGTGAGCACCTCCCCCCGGGTGACCTCCTCGTGCCCCACCCCCACCAGGTTGGCGGCGGCCCGGCTCCCCGGGGGGATCTGCTCCACCCGCTGTCGGTGGCGTTGCAGGCCCCGGATGCGCACCTGCCTCCCCAGGAGGACCAGCTCCATCTCCATCCCCACGGAAAGGGGGCCGTCCACCAGGGTGCCCGTCACCACCGTGCCGAAGCCGGGCATGGCGAAGGAGCGGTCGATGGCCATGCGGGGGCGGCCCCGATCGGGGCGGGGGGGTATGGTGGCGAGGAGGTCGTCCAGGACGGCTTTCAGCCCGTCCAGCCCTTCCCCCGTGACGGCCGAGACCACCACCATCGGGGCCCCCTCCAGGACCGTCCCCCGCAGGGTCTCCACCACCTCCTCCCGCACCAGGTCCAGCCACCCCCTCTCCACCAGGTCCGCCTTGGTGAGCACCACCACCCCCCGCCGCACCCCCAGGAGGTCCAGGATGGCCAGGTGCTCCCGCGTCTGGGGCATCACCCCTTCGTCGGCGGCGACCACCAGGAGGACCACGTCTATGCCCCCCGCCCCGGCCAGCATGTTGTGGACGAAGCGTTCGTGGCCCGGCACATCCACGATGCTCACCTCCCGACCGGAGGGGAGGGAGAGCCAGGCGAAGCCCAGGTCTATGGTCATCTCCCGCTCCTTCTCCTCCGGGAGGCGGTCGGGGTCGATCCCTGTCAGGGCTTTCACCAGCGTGGACTTGCCGTGGTCCACGTGGCCGGCGGTGCCCAGAACGAACATGGCGTACCCGAACAGGTGTTCCTGAAAGGAGGATAGCACACCCCTCGCCTTGACGCCAGGGCCACCCCCTGCCACACTAAAGCCTGGGGGCGCCCCGGTGATCATCGACCTGCACACCCACACGTCTCCCCTGTCCGATGACAGCTCCCTTTCCCCCGACGCCCTGATCGCCCGGGCCAAGGCCGTCGGCCTCGACGGCATCTGCCTGACTGAACACGACCGGTTCTGGAGCCCCGAAGAGGTCCGGCGCCTGTCCCAACGGTACGATTTCCCCATCTTCCCCGGGTGTGAGGTCACCACAGAGGAGGGGCATCTGCTGGTTTTCGGGTTGAAGGAGTATGTGTTCGGCATGCACAAGGCCTCTTTTGTGGAGGAGCTGGTGCGGGAGCACAGGGGGGCGGTGGTGGTGGCCCACCCCTACCGCCGGAACTTCTTCCCAGAGGGAAGCCGTGACCCCCTCACCTACGAAGGCATGGTACGCCGGGCATGTGAGGCCACGGTCTTCCGCTTCTGTCACGGGGTGGAGGTGCTGAACGGACGGGGGTCGTTGGCGGAGAACACCTTTGCCCATGAGGTCGCCCGCCGGCTCCGTCTCCGGGGGATAGGGTCCAGCGATGCCCACCGCCCGGAGGACCTGGGGACCTGCGCCACCGAGTTCCCCACCACCATCACCACCCTCCGGGAGCTGATCGACCATCTGCGGGCAGGGGCGTTCCGTCCCGTCTGGTTGGGACGGTCTGTCTATCAGGGCGTGGGCCTGTCGGGGGTAGGGCGATGACCCCCCTCCTGGAGGTGCACAACCTCTCCACCTATTTCTTCACCCGCGAGGGGGTGGTGAAGGCGGTGAACCGCGTCTCCTTCTCCCTCCTGCCGGGGCAGACCCTGGGGCTGGTGGGGGAGAGCGGGGCGGGGAAGAGCGTCACAGCCCTCTCCCTCCTGCGCCTTGTCCCCTACCCCGGGCGGATTGTGGGGGGGGCCGTGGTATACCAGGGGCGCAACCTTCTGGAGGTGTCGGAGGAGGAGATGCGCCGTCTGCGGGGGAAGGAGATCGCCATCGTCTTCCAGAACCCCCATGCGGCCCTGAACCCCGTCCTCCCCGTCGGAGTCCAGGTGGAGGAGGTGCTCCAGGCTCACCTGCGCCTCCCCCGTCGGGAGGCGCGGCGGCGGGTAGAGGACCTCCTCCGGAACATGGGCCTCTCCGACCCGGAGCGGGTGGCGGCCCAGTACCCCTTCCAGCTGAGCGGGGGCATGGCCCAGCGGGTGATGCTGGCCATGGCCCTCGCCCTCCACCCCAAAGTGCTCATTGCCGACGAGCCCACCTCGAACCTGGACGTCACCCTCCAGGCCGACATCCTGCACCGTCTCCACACCCTGCAGCAGGAGCAGGGGGTCGCCATCCTCCTCATCACCCACAACATGGGGGTGGTGGCGCGGGTGGCCCACCGGGTGGCGGTGATGTACGCGGGCACCATCGTGGAGGAGGGGCCTGTCCTCTCCATCCTGCGAGACCCCCTCCACCCCTATACCTGGGGCCTGTTCCAGGCCATCCCCCGCCTGGACAGGCCCGACCGGCCCCTCCGCCCCCTCCGGGGTACCCCCCCCAACCTGGTAGACCTCCCCGACCAGTGCCCCTTCCTGCCCCGCTGTCCCAAGGCGACGGTGGTCTGCCGCACCAACCCCTCTCCCCCTCTGCAACCCGTGGACGGGGACCACTGGGTGGCCTGCTACAACAGGATCCGCCACGACTAGCCTTTACCCCCTCCCCGCCACCCATCCGGCCACCAGGAGGGTAAGGGCCGTCTCCTCCCCGTGCAGGCCCTGTTTGATCGCGAGGTCCGCCTGCACCAGCCGTTCGTACAACAGGGCGAGGCCGTCGGCGCTCACCCGCCCGGCCCGTTGCGCTACCTGCCGCGCCCTCGCGGGGGGCAGGTTAAGGGCCTCCTGGATGGTCGAGAGGGGGGTCCCCTCCGAGAGCATCTCCCTGGCCACGGCCAGGGACCGCACCTCCCGCCCCAGAAGGGCGAGGACCTCCCCCGCGCTCACCCCCTTCCCCAGGAGGGCGCGGAGCAGGGCGAGGGCCCGCCCCGCATCCCCCGTAAAGAGGGCATCCAGGAGGTGGAAGACGGAGGCCTCCCCTTCCCTCTCCACCATCGCCACCTCCTCCGGGGTGATGGGGTCCCTGGGGAACAGCAGGGCCAGCTTGTCGAGGGCGCCCGTGGCCCTCCACAGGTCCGGCCACGTGCGCTCCACCAGGGAGTGGAGGGCCTCTGGGGTCAGGGTGAGGCCGCGGCCACGGGCCTCCTCCTCCAGGAGACGGGCCATGTCCGCGTGGGTGGGGCGCTCCATAGCCTGCACCTGCACCAGCGGCTCCAGCCCCCGCAGGGTCTGCAGGAGGGTGTGGTCGGGGGGAAGGGGGCCCTCCCAGAAGATGAGGCGGGTGAAGAGGGGGAGGTGGGCCAGGTTCCGGAGGGCCTCCTGCCACGCCTGGAGCCCCCCTTCGGCGCTGTGCCCCCGCCTCCGCCGTTCCCCCGCCCACCTCTCCAGGAGGCCCCGGACGACCACGAGGCGCAGGGGCGCCAGGAAGGGAGGGGCCCAGCAGGCGGCACGCAGGGCCTCGGGCGTCAGCCTCTCCCCGTCCAGGCGCTGGGTGTTGAGCCCCTCCACCCCCCCGGCCTGGGGGAGGAGGCGCTCCACCAGGGCCCGCACCGCCTTGTGCACCCGATAGGTGTCGGCCCCGTACAGGAGGAAGACGCGCGGCTCCACCCCACCCCATCATATCCCCCTCTGGTATAGTGGGGGAGGAGTGGAGATCGGCATCATTGGTTACCCCCGCTCCGGGAAGACGACCCTCTTTACGGCCCTCACGGGGGGGAAGGGGGCAAGGGTGGGGAGGGGCCGCCTTCCCGTAACGGTGGGGACGACCTCCCTCCCGGACCCCCGCCTCCATCCCCTGGCCGCCGTCTTCGGCCCCAAGCGGATCACCCCCGCCGAGGTGCGCTACTACGACTTCTCCCCCGACGAAAGGGCCCCCAAGGTCTCCCTGGTGGGGGGCGAGGCGCTCAACGTCTTGCAGGAGGTGGACTGCCTGCTGGCGGTGGTCCGCGCCTTTGACCACCCCTCGATCCCCCCACCCCCATGGGGCGTAGACCCCCAACGGGAGGTGGCGGAGGTGGAGGCGGAGCTGGCCCTGGCCGACCTGGCGGTGGCGGAGCGGCGGGCCCAGCGCCTCGAACAGGCCCTCAAGGGGGCCAAACCCCACGAGCGCCCCCTCCTCGCCGAGGAGGGGGGGGTGTGGGAGAAGGTCCTGGGGGCCCTCCGGGAGGGACGCCCCGTGCGGGACCTCCCCCTCGAGGAGGGGGAGAAGCGCCTCCTGGCCTCCTTTCACCTCCTCACCGCCAAGCCCCTCCTGGTGGTGGTCAACGTCAACGAGACCGACCTCGCCCGCGCCGCCGCCATAGCGGAGGCCCTCTCGGCATCCCCGGGGAAGCGCCGGCGGGTCATGGCCCTGTGCGCCCCCCTGGAGCGGGACCTGGCCCTCATGGAGCCCCAGGAGGCCCAGGCCTTCCGGCGCTCCCTTGGCCTGCCCCCCGAGGGGGTGGGGCAGGTGGCGCGGGCCACCATAGACCTCCTGGACCTGGTGACCTTCTTCACGGGCAACCAGGAGGAGGTGCGGGTGTGGCTGGTCCCCCGGGGTACCCCGGCCGTCAAGGCGGCGGGGAGGATCCACTCGGATATGGAACGGGGGTTCATCCGCGCGGAGGTGATCCCCTGGGACCGCCTCGTGGCCAGCGGGGGCATGGCCGAGGCGAGGCGGCAAGGTCTCCTCCGGCCCGAGGGGAAGGGCTACGTGGTGCAAGAGGGGGATGTCCTGCACATCCTCTTCAGTGGGTAGGAGGGGCGGGGTGTTGGGGCTGTACATCCACATCCCCTTCTGCGTCAGCAAGTGCCCCTACTGCGACTTCACCACCTACCAGGGCCTCCTGCCCCTCCTGCCCCCTTACCTGACGGCCCTGGAGCGGGAGGTGGCCCTGTGGGGGGAGGTGCTGGGCCATCCCCCGGTGGACACCGTCTACCTGGGCGGGGGGACACCCTCCCTCCTCTCCCCTGGGCGCCTCACAAGGCTGCTGGAGGCCCTGCGCCGGGCCTTCCCCTTCGCCCCCCACGCCGAAGTGACGGCCGAGGCGAACCCCGATGACATAACCCCCGAGTGGTGCGCGGGGGCCCTGGCGGCAGGGGTCAACCGCCTCTCCCTGGGGGCCCAGAGCCTGGAGGACCCCTTCCTCCGCCTCCTGGGCAGGCGGCATACTGCAGCCCAGGTTATCGCCGCCTACCGGATAGCCCGTGAGGCGGGCTTCACCAACGTTAACCTGGACCTGATGTTCGGCCTCCCCTATCAGACGATGGGCCACTGGCAGGACACCCTCCGGAAGGCCGTCGCCCTGGGGCCGGAGCACCTTTCGGCCTACTGCCTCACCCTGGAGGAGGGAACCCCTATGGAGCGGTGGGTGCGGGAGGGGAAGATGCCCTCACCCGACCCCGACCTGGCGGCGGAGATGTATGAGTGGGCGGAGGGGTTCCTGGAGGGGGAAGGCTACCGGCACTATGAGATCTCCAACTGGGCCCGGCCCGGGTACCCCTCCCGCCACAACCTCCGGTACTGGACGGGGGAGGAGTACCTGGGGGTCGGGGTGGGGGCCCATTCCTACCTGAAGGGGGTGCGCTTCGCCAACCTCCGCAGCCCCCGCCGCTATATCCGGGCGGTGGAGCGGGAGGCCCGCCCCTTCCCCGGCTGGCAGAACCTCCCCGGGTGGCTGGCCGTCGAGACCGCCGAGGCCCTGGACCCCTGGACCCGCCTGGAGGAGGCCCTCATCCTGGGCCTCCGCCTGGTGGACGGGATCTCCTGGACCGCCCTCCACCGGGCCGCCCCTGACCTTGACATAACACCCCTCCGCCGGGTTCTGGAGGAGGTGGAGGCGTTGGGGCTGGTGGAGGCGGGAGGGGAGGGGGTGCGCCTGACCTCCCGGGGCCGCCTTCTGGCCAACGAGGCGCTGGTACGCATCGCCGCGTTCTGTCAGGAGAAGCGCAAGGAGGAGGGATGGACCCTAAGAGCGCCGTCGCCGAGATGAAAGAGGAGATCATCTCCCTGCGCCGCGACCTCCATATGCACCCCGAGACGGCTTTCACAGAGGAGCGGACGGCGGGGATAGTGAGCCGGCGCCTTCGCCGCCTGGGCTACCAGGTGCGGGAAGGGGTGGGGAAGACCGGTGTGGTGGCCCTGTTGGATACCGGCCGGCCCGGCCCCACCCTGGCCATCCGGGCGGATATGGATGCCCTGCCCCTGCAGGAGGCGCCGGGTCGCCCCTATGGCTCCCGCATCCCAGGGAAGATGCACGCCTGCGGGCACGACGGGCATACGGCGGTGGCCCTGGCGGTGGCCACCATCCTCGCCCAGGGGAAGGACGCCCTGCGGGGCCGGCTCCTCTTCCTCTTCCAGCCCGCCGAGGAGGTCCTGCAGGGGGCACGGGCCATGCTGGACGATGGCGCTCTCAGGGACCCACGCCCCGACTACCTCGTGGGGTTCCACGTGGACAACACCTTGCCGGCGGGGCGGGTGGGGGTGCGGGCGGGCATCGCCTGGGCGGCGGCCGACAAGGTGGCCCTGACCTTTCGGGGTCGGAGTTCCCACGGGGCACTGCCCCATCTGGGGGTGGACGCCATCACTATGGCCGCCTACGCCGTCGCCGCCATCCAGAACATCGTCGCCCGGGAGGTGTCCCCCGTAGAGCCGGCGGTAGTCTCCTTCGGCACCATCCACGGCGGCGTCGCCTTCAACATCGTGGCGGAGTCGGTAGAGCTGACAGGCACCCTCCGGACCTTCCGTGAGGACGTGAGGTCCTTCCTGCTGGAGCGGCTGGAGGCGGTGGCCCGGGGGGTGGCGGCGGCCCTCCGGGGCGAGGCGGCCCTGGAGGTCCTGGGGGGCTGCCCCCCGGTGGAGAACCACCCCGAGGTGGCGACAGTGGTACGGCGGGCAGCTGAGGAGACCGTGGGCCCCGAGAAGGTGGTCACACCGGAGCTCTTCACCGTGTCGGACGACATGGCCTTCTTCCTGCGGGAAGCGCCGGGCTGCTACTTCACCGTGGGGACATACAACCCCGCCAAAGGGGCCACCGGGCCCCACCACAGCCCCTCCTTCGATATCGACGAGGACGCCCTCCCCATAGCCGCCGAGGTGATGGTGCGCACCGTCCTGGCATACCTGGGCGGCCCATAGGGGAGTCCCTCCCCCACCAGCAGCCCCGACCCTTCCCACTGCGGCGGCCACCGGGGCTATACCGTCTTGCCACCGGCGGACACCCTCCCCAGCGCCGGGTGACCAGGGGGGAAATCAACAAGGACCGCCTCCGGAGAAACCCCACACCTTTTGAGAAGCCATCGCGCTGTGTCAACCATCCTCTTGCTATCCATACGAGTTTCGATCCAGAGACCTGCGGCGATCTCCTTGCCTGCAAAAAACTTCCTGCCGCTGGGGTGCTTGGGCTCCCAATGGACCAGATACCGGTTCCGCGCTCCTGGGGTGGCGAGCGGACACATCTCACGCGTTAACTTCCCCTGCCCGACCAGCCACGCGGCGATCTTCGCCAGGACAGCCGCCCATGACCCTACTTCCTCCCCCTTCCCGCCGGGGAAGTAAAGCCCCTTCGGCTCTGGGTCGCCGCGCTGGACTTGGAGAGCGGAAAGGGGCACCCGACCTACCGAGGAAGGAGGCCCAGGCGGGGCCGGAGGGGGCGGAGGTTGAGGTTTCTCGGGGACGGGAGAGGGGGCAGGTTGAGGCCTCTCCCAGTGACGCCTCCATAGGGACTGGACGATGCGCACCACTAGCTCAGGGAGCGGGGAGGCGAGGAGGTCAAACCGAAATTTTGGGTTTTTCAGGTCAGTGATCTCATGAAGGACCCAGAGCTGCCCGTCGGTCATGCCAATGTACGGGGGCCGCTCCTGCAATTGAAAGGCATAGCTCACTACCGCTGACTGGGCTATCTCCAGTTTGCTTCTGAGCCGCTTGGCCTCCAGCAGAATGACCGGCTTCTCACCAGAGAACAAGACATAATCGGCTTCACCGCGGCGGTCTTCCATCTGGACTTCCACGCGGACCACTTCGGGATCGTCGGTGGGCCAGCCCAGGGCCCGCAGGAGGGGGTCAATCAACGAGATGCGCGTCTGGGCCTCGCTGGAGGCCAGAAGGTCCCGGTGCCGCTCAATACGCCCCCGCAGGCGGAGGACCAGCTGGTACAGGTCCTCCAACGGATCCCCATCCCCTGGCATCCCGTCTCCCCTGCCGGAGCTTACTCCAGGTGGCCAGACTCTTCTCGCCGTCTATAGTAGGTTATGAGATGCCGAAGGGCAAGGGCCGCCCTGCGGACCGTGGGGAAGGTGGCCACCCCTGCCCTTGCGAGGGCCTGCCGCAGCTCCCCCATGACCTCCCGCTGCCAGGGGTAGAGGGCCAGGGTATCCCCCAACACCACGGCCAGGGGTTTGCGCACCCGCCGGGCCGTCCCGATGAACGCCTGCACCAGGGCGCGGGTGCGGGGGATGCCGTCGGGGTGCTCCATGGGGAAGTGCTCCCCGACATTGGCGATGAGGAGGTCAAAGGAGGGGTGGTCCGCCATCATCTCCAGCACCCGCTCCACCGAGAGGGGGCTACCCTGGAGGATGGAGCCGTCGGCGGGGTTGCCCAGCCAGTCGGCCAGGGAGGGGTCTACCCCCCGCCACGCCCGGCGCATCTCGGGGGGGATGGGCGCCACCGTCAGCCCGACCTCCTCGCAGTCGTCGGCGGAGGCCACACTCCGCCCTCCCCCGCCCCCCACCACCCCCACCCGCGCCCCTACCGTGGGGGGGCAGAAGGTAAAGGCCACCGCCGCGTCCACCATCTCCTCCAGGGTGTCCACCCACACGCCACCCGCCTGCTGCACAATGCCCTGCCACAGCCGGCGTTCCCCGGCCAGGGAGGCGGTGTGGCTGAGCACCGCCCGCCCCCCCGCGCCGGTCCGCCCCCCTTTCAGGACGATAACGGGCTTGCTCTGGGCGGCACGCCGCAGGGCCTGGAAGAAGCGCCGCCCCTCCTGCGCCCCTTCCACATAGATGCAGAGGACGCGGGTGTCCGGGTCTTCGGCGAAGTACTCCGTCAGGTCGGCCTCGTTCACGTCGATGCCGTTGCCGTAGCTGACCACCTTGCTAAAGCGCAGGCCCCGCAGGGCGCCGTCAAAGACCACCTCTACCGCATTGCCCCCGCTCTGGGAGAGCATCCCCACCGGTCCCTCCTCCCTGGGCATACCGTGTTTGAAGCTGATCCCCCTTTTGGGGTAGTACAGCCCCATACAGTTGGGGCCCAGGATACGGATCCCCGCCCGGCGCGCCCTCTCCAGGAGCTCCCGCTCCAGGCGGGCCCCCTCCGGATGCCCCGTCTCGCTGAAGCGGGCGGTATAGGAGTGCAGGAGGCGCACCCCTTTGCGGGCGCACTGCTCCACCAGGTCCAGGATGTTGGGGGCGGGGATACAGGAGATGACATAATCCACCTCCCCGGGCACGGCGAGGAGGTTGGGGTATGCCTTCAGGCCCAACACCTCAGGGGCGTGGGGGTGGATGGGGTAGATGGGGCCGGGGAAACCGGCCTCCTGCAGGATGCGCACATAGCGGTGGCCCATCTTCTCCGGGTCGGGCGAGGCGCCGATGACGGCGATGGAACGGGGGTGGAAGAGGGAGTCCAGGTCGCTGCGCACACCGTCCTCCCAGGGGGAAGGGTCTTCCATGGGGCAGGGCTAGGGGAGGCGCTTCCGGTAGCGGGCTATCTCCTCGCGGGCCTCCCGCTCCCGGAGGGCCTCCCGCTTCTCATATTGCCGTTTGCCCTTGGCGAGGCCCACCTCCACCTTGGCCAGGCGGCCTTTGAAGTACACCTTTAAGGGCACCAGGGTCATCCCCCGCCGCGACAGGGCGCCGATGATCTCCCCGATCTCCTCCCGGTGCAGGAGGAGCTTGCGGGGACGGGTAGGGGGGGGGTTGTGGGGGCCGCCTTTGCTGTAGGGGGCGATGTGGCAGTTGTACAGCCATATCTCCCCCCTCTCGGGGTGGGCATAGGCATCCCGGATGGTGATGCGCCCCTCCCGGATCGCCTTGACCTCTGTCCCCTTTAAGGCGATACCGGCCTCGTAGGTCTCCAGGATGTGGTAGTCGTGGTACGCCCGGCGGTTCACCGTGACCACCCGGACCGCCGGCTGCTTGCCATGGGGGCCGGGGGAAGGGGCCGGCATCCCTACCCTCTGGCACCGGCTATAGCCGCTTTCAGCGTCTCGATGGCCTTCTCCAGTTGGGGGTCGCCCAGGCGGGCGGTGGCGGGCACCTCCACGTCGGGGAGGAGGCCCTGCCCCTCAATCCGGCGCCCCTTCGGGGTATACCAGTAGGCGTAGGTGTAGTACAGGCCCCCGCCGTCGGAGAGCTGCCGCATCCGGTTGACACTCCCCTTTCCCAGGGTCTTGGTGCCCACCAGGAGGGAGCGGCCGTGGTCCTGGAGGGCCCCCGCCACCACCTCACCCCCGCTGGCAGTGAACTGGTTGACCAGGACTACGAGGGGTACGTCGGTGGCCAGGCCGCCCGCGCGCACACGCCACTCGGTCCGTCGTCCATCACCATCTACTTCGTAAAGGACAAGGCCCTCCTTGAGGAAGTGGCTGGCGATGTTCACGGCAACACCCAGGTACCCCCCGGGGTTGTTGCGCAGGTCCAGCACGATGCCCTTCGCCCCCCTGCGCTGCGCCTCCCGGAGCTTCTCCACGAAGCTCCTCTCCGTGGTCTCATAGAAGGCGCTGATGCGGATGTAGGCGATGTCATCGCTCATGATGTTCATAAAGACGCTCTCGATGGTGATGATGTCGCGGACGATGGAGACCTCGATGGGGTCGCTCTCCCCCAGGCGGAGGATGGTGAGGCGCACCGTGGTCCCCCGGGGTCCCCGGATCCGGGAGACGGCCTGCATAATGCTCCAGCCGTCCGTTGGCTCGCCGTCGACGGCCAGCACCGTGTCTCCCGGCCGCAGGCCGGCGCGCTCGGCGGGGCTGCCCGGCATGGGGTTCAGGATAATACGTCCGTTCCGCAGGTACACCTCGGCGCCGATACCGCTGAAACTCCCCTGCAGGCTCTGGGACTCATAGCGGTAGCGATCGGGGGGAAGGTAAGAAGTATGGGGGTCCTCTAGGGCCTGGAGCATACCGCGGATGGCCCCCCGGGCCAGCATATCAGGCTGCACCTTGGCCTTGTCCACGTACTCCTGGGAGAGGATGGTGTAGGCCTCCCAGAGAGCCTTGAACTCCGGGGGCACCTCTTTGGGCACAGACGGGGGGGACGGTAGGGTCGCAGGCGCTGTAGACCGGCACCCCACCCCCAGGACAACGAGGGACAGGAGGACCACCCAGAGAAGACGGGGGATACCCATTGCTCCCCCCCTCACCCTACCGCAACGGCATCGGACCCGTGCCCCATGCTACCACACATGGGCGCCACAGCGCCCCTGTGGCCAAGGCCTTCACCGGGGCCAGCAAGCCCTGGCCACCGCGGGGACGATGGAATAGAGGAGAACCAGGCGGGGATCACGGCCTTCCTGCGGGAGAGGCGCTCCCTCCCCCCTGAGGCCGCGGCCCGGCTCCAGGGGAAACGGGACCGGGAAGACCGGATCCTGGAGGGTATCGAAAGAGGAGGTGGGCTGTGCGCGTAGGGTTGCTTCACCTGTTCGAATGCCCCATCGGGAAAAGCGAGAAGGAGATGATTGATGAGAACCTGGAGATGATCCAGGCGGCGGACGAGTTGGGGTTTGACTCGGTCTGGGCGGCGGAGCACCACTTCTCGATTTATGGCGTTATGCCCACGCCCGCCGTTTACGCCACCGCCGCGGCGATGAAGACCAAAAGGGTCCGCATCGGCGTCGCCGTGGTGGTCCTCCCCTTCCACAACCCCATCCGCGTGGCGGAGGACTTCGCCTTCGTGGACATCCTGAGCAACGGCCGCCTGGAGTTCGGCGTCGGCCGGGGGTCCCAGCCCAGCGAGTACGCCGGATTCGGCATCTCCCAGGAGGATAGCCGTGCCCGCTTCCGGGAGTATTTGAATTTCATCCTCAAGGCGTGGACAGAGGAAGCGGTCACCTTCGAGGGCAGATACGTGCAGGCGCGGGACATGACGGTCCGGCCCAAGCCTTTACAGAAGCCCCATCCGCCGGTCTGGGTGGCCGCTGTCAGCCCCCAGACTTTCCCCTCGGTAGGCAGTTGGGGTTTTAACCTGTTGTTCGCCCCGCCCTGGAAGGCGTCCACCACCGCTCTGGACGCCTACCGGAAGGCCCTGGTGCTGGGGGGCCATGACCCGGCGCGGGTGCGGGTGGCGGCCCTGGTGCACCTGTTCGTGGACGAGGACGCCGAGCGGGCCAGGCGGGTCTTCCAGGAGCCGCTCATGTGGTACTACCGGGTCTTCTCCGGTCTGGTGTCGGTCCAGGCGGGGCAGGCCGTCCCCCGCACCTATGAGCACTACGCCAAACTGCGGGACCTCACCCAGACCATCTCCTATGAGCAACTCCTTCAGGTGGATGGCGTCATCGTGGGGGACCCGGAGACCTGCCTGAGGAAAATCCGCAGGCTCCAGGAGACCTACGGCCTCACGGACCTCCTGTGCTGGACCCGCCTGGGCGGGCTGGACCACCGGGAGGTGGTCCGGTCCATGGAGCTGACGGCCAGGCACATCCTCCCCAGGGTGAGGCCGCTGGAGCCCTCCCGCGGCTTCCTGGAGGCGTCGGCCCGGGCGGGGGAGCCGGCCCTGCTAGCCGAGGCCCAGAAGGGGAGCATCGGGTTTTAGGTGTTCGGGGAGGGGAGCCCTCAAGACACGGGGCCCTGGGGCCCGCCGCCCCGCGTTAGGGGGGAGGGCCACGCGCGGCCCAATCCAGGTCCACCTCCAGGGCGGGCCTGAGGGTGTTTGAGGCAGGTAGGGGCAGGCCTTGTGCCTGCCCAACAGGCCCCCGTGCCCGCCCCGGGCAACCACGGGGGATAGGGCAACCACAGGGGGTTGCCCCTACGGGGTTGTCGTTGCCGGACGGGGCGCCCGCCCTGTAGGGGCAGGCCCCTGTGCCTGCCCAACAGGCTGTGCCTGCCCCAATGTTGGGCAACCACGGGGGGTTGCCCCTACGGTTTATCCCCGCCCCCCTTTGCCAAACACCCTCGGCGGGCCTTGACAGGGGAGGGGGGGGGCTTTAGGATAAAGGTGCCATTCCCCCCTGGAGGAGTCGGCATGGCGGGAATCCTTGCGTGCGGGGCGTATATCCCCCGCTTTCGCCTGGGGAAAGAGACGGCCGGGTGGGGCTCGCCCCTGGAGAAGGCGGTGGCCAACTTCGATGAGGACAGCATCACCATGGCCGTCGCCGCCGCCCAGGACTGCCTCCGGGGCCTGGACCGGAGCCAGGTGGACGCCCTCTACTTTGCCACCACCACACCCCCCTACCTGGAGCAGCAGGCCTCGGCCCTCATCGCCGAGGCCCTGGACCTGCGCCCCACCGTTTTCGCCACCGACATCACCAACACCCTCCGGGGGGGTACCATCGCCCTGCGCGCCGCCCTGGACGCCGTGATGGCCGGGAGCGCCCGACAGGCCCTGGTGGTGGCGGCCGACAGCCGGATGAGCGCTCCCCGCGGCGAGTGGGAGCGCTCCCTGGGCGACGGGGCGGCGGCCGTCCTGGTGGGGAGGGAGGGCGGTGGGGCGGAGATCCTCGCCAGCCACACCATGACGGAGCACATGCTGGACACCTGGCGCACCCCCCAGGACCTCTTCGTCCGCTCCTGGGAGGACCGTTTCATCGCAGAGGAGGGGTATCAACGGGTGGTGCCCCAGGTGGTGAGCGAGTTCTCCCAGAGGCATGGGGTTGTCCCCAAGGACATCGACAGGGTCGCCCTCTACGCCCCCGATGCCCGCCGCCACCAGGACATGGCCCGCCGTCTGGGGTTCCGCCCGGAGCAGGTGGTGGACCCCCTCTTTGGAAAGGTGGGGAACACCGGGGCGGCCTTCACCCTTCTGCTCCTGGTCAGCGCCCTGGAGACGGCCAAGCCCGGCGACCGTATCCTGGCCGTGGGGTATGGCGACGGGGGCGACGTCTTCCTCCTCCGGGCGACAGAGGGGGTGGAGAGGGTGAGGAGCAACCGTCGCCTGGTGAGCCGGCACGTGGAGGCGAAGCGCATCCTCCCCACCTATGAGACCTACGCCCGGTGGAGGGAGGTGTGGGTCTCCGAGGCGGCCCGCCGTCCCCCTCCTCCCATGCCCTCCGTCTCGGCCCTGTGGCGGGAGAAGGAGGCCAACATCCGCTTCTATGGGAGCAGGTGCAACGCCTGCGGCTACACCCAGTACCCACCCCAACGGGTGTGCACCAAATGCCAGGCCGTTGACCAGATGACCCCTGTCCGCCTGGCGGAGACCTACGGGACGGTGTTCACTTACTCCATGGACTACCTGGCGGGGACCATCGACACCCCCCTGGTGGTGGCGGTGGTCAACTTCGAAGGGGGTGGACGCTGGCTGGGGATGATGACCGACAGGGAGATAAGCGAAGTGCGGATCGGGATGCCGGTGGAGCTCACCTTCCGGAAGCTCCGGACGGTGGGGGGTGTCCACAACTATTATTGGAAGTGCATGCCGGTACGGGCGTAGCCCGCCGGCAGGAAAGGAGGAGAGGTGGAGAGCATTCGCGACCGGGTGGCCATTATCGGGATGGGGTGTACCAAGTTTGGCGAGCGGTGGGATGCCGACGCTATTGACCTGATGGTCGAGGCCGCCTATGAGGCCTACCAGGACGCCGGCGTCTCCCCCAAGGACATCCAGGCGGCGTGGGTGGGGACGGTGGGCTCCTTCAGCACCGGCCAGGCCCTGGCGGAGGCGTTGAAGCTGGACTACATCCCCATCACCCGCTGTGAAAACGCCTGCGCCACCGCCACCGATGCCTTCCGCAACGCGTGCTATGCCGTGGCGGCGGGGATCTACGACATCGTCCTGGCCATGGGGGTGGAGAAGCTGAAGGACACGGGGGCCTCGGGGCTGGTGACGCCCCGCCCCATGGGGAGCGATGTGGAGCCCCCCACACCCCCACCCGCCCAGTTCGCCCTGGCGGCCACCCGCTATGCCCACCACTACGGTATCCCCATGGAGCAGTTGAAACGGATCCTGGCGAAGATCGCGGTGAAGAACCACCACAACGGCACCCTGAACCCCAAGGCCCACTTCCAGCGGGAGGTGACGGAGGAGCAGGTGCTGAACGCCCCCATGATCGCCTGGCCCCTGGGCCTGTACGACTGCTGCGGCGTCTCCGACGGGGCGGCGGCGGCCATCCTTGTGCGCGCCGACTGGGCCAAGTCCTTCCGGGACGACTATGTGCTGGTGAAGGGGTTGGGGCTCGCCGTGGGGGGGCGGCAGGGCCTCCTGCACGACGACTACGATTTCGTCCACTTCCCCGAGAACATCCGGGCCGCCCAGATCGCCTATCAGGAGGCAGGGGTCAAGAACCCCCGCAAGGAGATCGACCTGGCCATTGTCCACGACTGCTTCACCATCACCGAGCTGATCCTCTACGAGGACCTGGGCTTTACCGAACGGGGGCGGGGGCCGGCGGAGGTGGAGGCGGGCACCTTTACCCTGGAAGGGGAGCTGCCCGTGAACACCGATGGGGGGCTGAAGTGCTTCGGCCACCCTATCGGCGCCAGCGGCATCCGCATGATCTACGAGGTGTACAAGCAGCTCCAGGGCAAGGCGGGGCCCCGGCAGATCAAGAAGACCCCCCGGCTGGGCCTGACCCACAACCTGGGCGGGCGCCCGGGCTCCTTTACCGCCGCCGTGGCGCTCTTCGGGGGCCGGGACTAAGGGCCCCGGTTTACGCCGGAGGGGCGGGGGAGGGCCGGGCCATAAGCCCGGCCTTCCTGTGCCCGGGATGGAGGGGTGATAGGGAAAAGTGAAGTATGGAAAGGAGGGAGCGCATGGTTCAGCAGCAGGAGGTCCGGATCTACCGCGGGCTGAGGGACGTGTATGTGGACACCACCGAGGCCAGTTTCATTGATGGCGCCACCGGCAAACTGCTGTACCGGGGGTATAACATCCACGACCTGGCGGAGAAGTCCACCTTCGAGGAGGTGATCTACCTCCTCCTGTACGGGAAGCTCCCCACCCGCGCCCAGCTGGAGGGGCTGGACCAGACCCTCCGCTCCTCCCGGGCGATCCCCCCGGAGGTGGTGGAGGTGATCCGCCTGGTGCAGCGGGCGCACCCCATGGACGTCCTGCGCACCGCCGTCTCCGCCCTGGCGGCCTTTGACCCCGATGTCAACGATAACTCCCTGGAGGCGACCCGCCGCAAGGGCCTGCGCCTCACCGCCCAGGCGCCCACCATTGTGGCATACCACGAGCGTATCCGGAAGGGGCTGGAGCCGGTGCCCCCCAACCCCCGGCTGAACCACGCCGCCAACTTCCTGTGGATGCTCTTCGGCACGGAGCCCGACCCCGAGGAGGCGAGGCTGCTGGACGTGGACTTCATCCTCCACGCCGAGCACGGCGCCAACGCCAGCGCCTTCGCCGCCAGGGTGACGGCCTCCACCCTGAGCGACCTTCACTCGGCCATCGTGACGGGCATCGGGACGCTGAAAGGGCCCCTCCACGGGGGGGCGGCCGAGGCGGTCATGCGGATGGTCAAGGATGTGGCGGAGCCTGAGCGGGCCAGGGCGTGGGCCGAGGAGCGGCTGGCGCGGGGGGAGCGGATCCTGGGTTTTGGGCACCGGGTCTATAAGGTGGAGGACCCCCGGGCCCGCCACCTCCGGGAGCGCTCCCGCTGGCTGGGGGAGAGGAAGGGCCAACCCCAGTGGTTTCAGATCCTCCAGCGCTTCGAGAACGAGATCATGGCCCCCTACCGGGCCAAGGGGATTTACGTGAACGTGGACTTCTACGCCGGCTCCATCTACTACCTGCTGGGCATCCCCGAGGACCTCTTCGTCCCCATCTTCGCGATGGGGCGCATCCCCGGGTGGACGCTGCAGGTGATGGAGCAGTACCGGGACAACATCCTCCTCCGCCCCCTCCTCCTCTACACCGGCCCCATGGACCTGCCCTACATCCCCCTCGAGAAGCGGGAGGAGTTATGACAAGGGCCGGCCTCCTTACATAACAAATATAGGGCGAAGAAAGGGGTTAGCCGGAGACGGGTATCCACCCCTTCCCCTCGTTCCCCTCCTCCAGGCCCCCATCGTAGACCTGCTCCCCCTGGGGGCCCCTCCGGCGGGCCGTCCCCTCCCCAATGTCCAGGAGGACCACCCACCCATCGGCGCACGCCACGCTCAAGACCCCCGAGCGGACGGGTGTGGCCGTCCGGGGGGCCGCCTCCAGCACGTTGCCCGGGCCTACCAGGAGCACCAGTATGGGCACATACCCTGCCCCACCCGTTGAGGGCCTGTAGAGCACCAGCCCATAGGGGGAAAGGTCGTAGTACAGACGGGGGGCTACTGCCATCCCTCACACCTCCCTGCCCGGGGTCACCCGGGACCGCATATCAACCCCATTCTACCCCACAAAGTAGACCGCCGGCGCCCGCTCCGCCCACCCCTTCTCCCGGACCTCGCGGATCGTCTCGGCCAGGGCCGTCAGCAGCTCCTCCACCCCCCACCCGTAGGCGGCGGAGATAAAGACGGCCCTCTCCCCCGGGGCCAGCCCTATCGCCGCCCGCACCCCCTCCGGGGCGGACGGGAGCCGGTCCACCTTGTTCAAGGCCACCACCCGGGGCTTCCCTCCCAGGCCCAGCTCCTCCAGCGTCTCCTCCACCACCCGCACCTGGTGGGGGGCGTTCTTGTGAGTTATGTCCACCACGTGCAGGAGGACGGTCGCCTCCTCCAGCTCCTCCAGGGTGGCGTGGAAGGCGGCCACCAGGGTGGGGGGGAGCTTGTGGATGAACCCCACCGTATCGGTCAGCAAGGCCTCCATCCCCCCCGGTAGGGTGAGGCGGCGGGTGACGGGGTCGAGGGTGGAGAAGAGGCGGTCCTCGGCGGGCACCCCGGCGCGGGTGAGGGCGTTGAAAAGGGTGCTCTTCCCGGCGTTGGTGTAGCCGACCAGGGAGATGACCGGCAGCCCCGTCGCCTTCCGGCGGGTCCGCTGGACGGCCCGTTGACGGCGTACCGTCTCCAGCTGGCGCTGCAGGTGCTGGATGCGCCGCCGGATGAGGCGGCGGTCGGTCTCCAACTGGCTTTCGCCAGGGCCCCGCGTCCCAATACCGCCGCCCAGGCGCTCCAGGTGTTTCCACTGGCCCACCAGGCGGGGCAACAGGTAGCGGTGCTGGGCCAGCTCCACCTGGATCCGCCCCGCCCGGGTGCGGGCGTGCTGGGCGAAGATGTCCAGGATAAGGGCGCTCCTGTCGATGACCTTGACCTGGAGGGCCTCCTCCAGGTTGCGCTGCTGGGCAGGGGTGAGCTCGTCGTCAAAGAGGACCAGGGAGGCCCCTGTCCTCCTACACAGGGCCCTGAGCTCCTCCACCTTCCCCGAACCCAGGTACAGGGGGCTGGGGCGGTCGAGGCGCTGGGTGAGCCGCCCCACCACCTCCGCCCCCGCGGTCCTGGCCAGCTGGGCCAGCTCCTCCAGGGAATCGTCCAGGGGGATGGGGGGCGTCTCCCCCCGCACCTCCACCCCCACCAGGATGGCCCGCTCCGGGGGCGGCACTGTGGACTGGGGTCCCTTGGTGATGGGTTTTCCCCTCCCCTCCTCACCCCTTGGGGGGGATGCGCCATCCCGTCAGGCGCTGCACCGCCCTCTCCAGGTCAGCGTCGGGGAGGGTAAGGGAGAGGCGGATGAACCCCTCCCCTCCCTCCCCGTACCCCCTTCCCGGGGTGACGACGATGTCCTTCTCCTCCAACAGCATGGTAGCAAACTCCCCCGAGGTATACCCCTGGGGAAGCCGCGCCCAGAGGTAGGGGGTGGCTTTGGGGGGGACCAGGGTTAGACCTATTTGGCGGAGGACCGGCACCAGGCGGTCCCGCCGCCGCTGGTAGATGGCGTTCCGGTCGGCCAGGTAGTCCTGGGGCCCCGTCAGGGCGGCGATGGCCATGTGCTGGATGGCCTGGGGGATGCCTGAGTCCAGGTTGGACTTGATCTGGAAGAGGGCGTGGATGGCGGGGGCCGCCCCCACGGCCATCCCGACCCGCCACCCCGTCATGTTGTAGGTCTTGGAGAGGGAGTGGAACTCCACCGCCACCCCCTTCGCCCCCGGCACCTGGAGGACGCTTGGGGGGCGGTAGCCGTCGTAGGCCACCTCGGAGTAGCAGTTGTCGTAGAGGAGGAGGATGTCCCACCGCCGGCAGAAGGCCACCGCCTCTTCCAGGAAGGCGCGGTCGGCGGTGGCCCCCGTGGGGTTGTTGGGGTAGTTGAGCCAGAGGACGCGGGCACGGCGGCACACCTCCGGGGGAATACGGCGGAGGTCGGGGAGGAAACCGTCCTCCGCCCGGAGGGGGAGGGGGTAGGTCAGGGCGCCGGCGAACATGGCCCCCGCCGCGTACACCGGGTAGGCGGGGTCGGGGACCAGGGCCACATCCCCGGGGTCCAGGAAGGCCAGGGCGGCATGGCCGATCCCCTCCTTGGCCCCGATGAGGGGGAGCACCTCCCTTTCGGGGTCCACCTCCACCCCGAAGCGCATCGCATACCACCCGGCGATGGCACGGCGGAGGGCGGGGAGGCCGTCGGTCTCGGGGTAGCGGTGGTTGGCCGGCTCCCGGGCGGCGGCGATGAGGGCCTCCACAATGGCCGGGGGGGTGGGCAGGTCGGGGTCGCCGATCCCAAAGGAGATCACATCGGCGCCCTGCGCCCGCTTGGCGGCGATCCGGCGGGAGATCTCCACGAAAAGGTAGGGGGGGAGGTTAGCAACACGCTGGGACAGGCGCATCTCCCTTCTCCCCCAAAGGACCCAGCCAGCGCCCCTCAAACACCTCCTCCACCGGCCCCTCTAACACGACCTCCCCCGTGCCATCCCAGGACACGGTCAGGGTGCCGCCGGGGAGGAGGACGTCCACCCGGTCCTCCACGTACCCGTGGAGGCGGGCGGCCACCGCCACGGCGCACGCCCCCGTCCCGCAGGCCAGGGTCTCCCCGGCCCCCCTCTCCCACACCCGCACCTTCAGGCGGCCCCTGTCCAGGACGTTGACCACCTCAAAGTTCACCCGGCGGGGGAAAAGGGGGTGGCGCTCCACCCCGGGACCGTAGCGGTCGAGGGGGAAGGCCTCCACCGGCTCCTCCAGGAACACCACGGCATGGGGGTTCCCCATGGAGACGCCGGTAAAGGCGAAAGCCCTCCCCTCCACCTCCAAGGGCCACCCGAGGGCCATCTCCCCCCCACCCTTCCGCGCCGAGGGGTGCGCCACGTCCACGGGCACCTCCGCCGCCCTCAGGATGGGCTTCCCCATCCCCACCCTCGCCCTCACCACCCGCCCGTCCCGCCAAAGGGGCTCCACAACCCGGATGCCCGCCGCCGTCTCCACCAGGACCCGCTCCTTCCAGGGTATGATCCCCCTCTCCAGAGCGAACTTCACCAGGCACCGTATGCCGTTGCCGCACATTTCCGCCTCGGAGCCGTCGGGGTTGAAGATGCGCATGCCCACGTCGGCCCGGGAGGAAGGGAGGGCGAGGAGGAGCCCGTCGGCGCCGACGCCGTAGTGGCGGTGGCAGAGGGTCCGCGCCACCGCCGGCCAGTCGAGGGAGAGGCGGCGGGCGTCCACCACTATGTAGTCGTTGCCGGCCCCGTGGAGTTTCCCAAAGCGCACGGGGGTGTCCTCCTTAGCGGAAATTGTAGCAGGGCTATGGCCCCTTGGGGGTAGGTGGTCTCCTCCCCTCGCCGAGGGGGGCCAAGAGGGGTCAGCCGGCCGCCAGGACGTCCCGCACGGCCTCCTCCAGGTCCGGGTAGCGGAAGGTGTACCCCGCCTGCAGGAGGCGGTGGGGGAGGACCCGGCGGCTGGAGAGGAGCTCCTGAGCCACCTCGCCGAGGAGGAGGCGCAGGGCCCACCCCGGGGTGGGGAGGAAGGCGGGGCGCTTCAGCAGGCGCCCCAGCGCACGGGCGAGGTCCCGTTGCCGCACCGGGTGGGGGGCCGTAACGTTGATGGGCCCCCGCAGGGGGCGCTCCAGGAGGAAGCGGACCGCCCCGATGACGTCGTCCATGTGCACCCACGACCACCACTGCCTTCCCGACCCGATGGGGCCGGCAAGGCCGAGGCGGGCCAGCACCAGAAGGGGGGTCAGCGCCCCTCCCCCTCTGCCGAACACCACCCCGAGGCGGAGGCACACCACCTCCACCCCCAACCCCCCGGCCCGCCGGGCCTCCTCCTCCCACCCCACGCATACCCTGGCGAGGAAGTCCTCCCCCGGGGGGGCGTCTTCCGTCAGCTCCCTCTCGCCTCCATCCCCGTAGTAGCCGATGGCGCTGGCCGACACCAGCACCCGGGGACGTCGGGGGAGACGGGCCAGGGCCGCCACCAGGTTCCGGGTGCCCAGCACCCTGCTCTCCCGGATGCGGCGCTTCTTGGCGGGCGTCCACCGCCCGCGAATCCGTTCCCCTGCCAGGTGCACCACGGCCTCTACCTCCCCCGCCCCCTCCAGGGAGGGGACCGTAAGGGGGTCCCAGGGGAGGGCGTGGGCGAGGTGGGGGATGCGGCGCAACGCCGCCGCGGGGTTGCGGGCGAGGGCGATGACGGTGTACCCCGCCCCAGCCAGGAAGGGGCAGAGGCGCCGACCGATAAACCCTGTGGCCCCCGTGACCAGGACTCGCATGAAACCCCTCCCGGGGAGGAGGGCGGCTGCCCTTGACACCCCCGCCCCCAGGAGTAGCATAAAGGGGAAAGGGAGACAAGGGGGGTCATGCCGCGGCGACGCTCTCCCGAAGAGGCCGACCTGGTGGAGCGGGCTTTCCGGGTCCTCCCGGGGGGTACCCTGGGGAACGTCTACCTCCCCAGGGAGGAGGCCTTCCTCCTCCGACGGGGGCTGGGGAGTCGGGTGTGGGATGTGTCGGGGAACGAGTACATAGACTACCTCCTCGGCTCCGGCCCCCTGGTGCTGGGGCACGCCCACCCCGCGGTGGTGCAGGCGGTGCAGGAGGCGGTCGCCCAGGGGAGCACCTTCTTCCACTCCAACGAGGCGGCGGTGCTCCTGGCGGAGGAGATCACGCGCGCCGTGCCCTGCGCCGAGAAGGTGCGCTTCCTCACCAGTGGGACTGAGGCCAACCTCTTCGCCCTCCGCCTGGCCCGGGCCTACCGCCGGCGGGACAAGGTGCTGAAGTTTGAAGGGGGGTTTCACGGCTTCAGCGACTACGGGGCGGTGAGCGTCACCCCGCGGAAGGGCCTCCCCTTCCCCCAGGGGGAGGTGAACACGGCGGGGGTGCCCCGGGCTATCACGGACCTGGTCCTGGTCGCCCCCTTCAACGACCTGGCCACCACCGAGCAGATCCTCGCCCGCCACCACGAGGAGGTGGCGGCGGTCCTGGTGGAGCCCTTCCAGCGGGTGATCCCCCCTGCCCCGGGCTTCCTGGAGGGGCTACGGGAGGTGACCCGCCGCTATGGCATCCTCCTCATCTTTGACGAGGTGGTGACGGGCTTCCGCTTCGCCTATGGGGGCGCCCAGGAGTACTACGGTGTAGTGCCTGACCTGGCCACCCTGGGCAAGATCGTCGGGGGCGGCTATCCCCTCTCGGCGGTGGTGGGGCGGGAGGAGGTGATGCGCTTCTTCGACCCCGCCCTGGAGGGGAGCGAGGAGTTCGTCCCCCTGATCAGCACCCTGGCCGGCAACCCCATCGCCGCCGTGGCGGGGTTGGCCACCCTCCGGGAGCTGCGCAAGCCCGGCGCCTACCAGCGCCTCTTCGCCATCGGCCGCCGGGTGCGGGAGGGGTTGCAGAAGGCCCTCCGGGAGGCAGAGGTCCCCGCCCAGGTGGTGGGGGAGGACCCCCTCTTCGACGTCTTCTTCACCCCCGACCCGGTGGTGGACTACCGCTCCGGGCGCAAGGCCGACGCCGCCCGTCTGGCCCGCTTTAACGCCCTCCTCCGGGAGCGGGGCATCCTGAAGGGGCAGACCAAGTTCTACATCTCCCTGGCCCACACCGAGGAGGACATCCGGCAGACCATCGCCGCCTTCCGGGAGGTGGCCTTCCTCCTCGCCCGGGAAGAGGCCAGGTTGCGGTAGGGGTGCGCCGGGAGGGGGAAACAGGTCACCCCAAGGGGGTGTGGACAGGGGAGGCGAGGGGGGGATAAGGGCAGAGGCCCCCTTGACAGAGGGGGAGGAGGTGAGTATCCTTACCGGCAAAAAGTCGGTCTTCGGCAAAGGAGTCCGCAGACCCCTTATCCTCGCCCGCCCAGGTTAGGAGGGTTGTCATGCGGATCGGAGGTGTGTCCATCGATCTCCTGTGCGATGGGTACTATAGGGTCGATGCCGGCTCCCTGTTCGGCATCGTCCCCAAGGAGGTGTGGTCCCACACACCGGGGATCCGGGTCGATAAGCGGAACCGGATCCGCCTGGCCCTCAACACCCTGCTCATCCGGACGCGGGACGCCACCATCCTGGTGGACACGGGGATCGGGGGCAAGGCCGACGACAAGCGGAAGCAGGACTTCCGCTTCCGGGCAGGGCGTCTCCAACGACGGCTGCGGGAGTTGGGGGTGACCCCCCGCTCTGTCAGCTATGTCATCCTCACCCATCTCCACTTTACCAGCGCTGGGGGGGCGACCCGTCACACCCCCCGGGGTACCCTGGTCCCCACCTTCCCTGCGGCCCGCTATCTGGTGCAGAAGAGCGCCTTCCAGGATGCCCAGAACCCCAGTGAGCGGTCCGCACCCCTCTACCGGCGCGAGGACTTTGTCCCCCTGGAGGAGGCGGGGCGCCTGGAGATGTTGGAGGGGGACTGTGAGGTGACCCCCGGGGTCCGTCTCATGGTCACCAACGGCCACTGCCCCGGGCATCAGATCGTCCTGGTCCAGGTGGGCGGGATGAAGGTGGCCTATCTGGGGGACCTGGTGCCCACCCCCTTCCACCTCGAGCCCCAGTGGGTCTCGGCCTATGACTCCTTCCCCGATGACACGGCGCGCTGCAAGCGCGACATCCTGAACATGGCCGAGAAACAGGGGTGGACTTTGCTTTTCCCCGCCTGGGAACAGTGTCCCGCCGCCCTCCTCCGCCGCCGGAACGGCAAGCTGGTGCGGGAGCCTATTCGTTTGTGAAGGGGAGGAGGCTGTGCCGCCCGGCCCCCCGGTGGTGGTCACCGTCTACTCCGATTACTTGTGACCCTGGTGTTATGTGGCCGCGGTGCGGCTGTATAGGGTCCAGGAGGAGTATGGGCGGGACAAGGTGGTCCTGGCGATGCGGGCCTACCCCCTCCTCCCCTACGAGACCCCGCCGCGCCCCATCTCCCCCCATTCGGCGCGGGGCCGTGTCCAGGCCGGTCTCGAGGGGGCTGCCGACGGCCTCGTCTTTACCCCCTGGCCCCCCGACAGGCCGTACCCCCGGTCCAGCATGCCCGCCCTGGAGGCCGCCAAGTGCGCCCGGGGACAGGGGGAAGAGGCCTTCCGGGCCTACGACCTGGCCCTCTTTCACGCCTTCTTCACCCGGGCGTGGGACATCAGCGACCGGGAGGTGCTCCTCGCCCTGGCAGAGGAGACGGGGTTAGACAGGGGGGCCTTCCTCCGGGCATGGGAATCGGGGGAGCCCCGCCGCCTTGTCCTGGCCGAGGCGGCGGAGTGCGTCCAGCGGTATGCCTCCTGGGCCCACGGCATCCCCTTGCAGGCCTTCAACGATGGTCCACCCCTGATTGGATGTGCCCCCCTGGCCGTCTATCGCCGGGCGGTCCTCCGCCATCTGGACCCGGCGTCCTCCCTGGGGATGCCTCCGGGGAGATATCCCCCTCCACCCGCGCCCACACCACCTCCCCCTGGACAGCCATCAGGCGGGCCGGGGTGATGGTATTGGCCAGGTTCCGCGGGGAAAGGGTGCACACCCGGAGGTAGGTATCCGTCAGACCCGACCAGAGGGTCTGGCCCAAGAAGGGCCTGCCTTCCTCCCACAACACGGGGCGGATGGCCCCCCTACTGGCCTCCCGGAAGGCGCGGGCCTGCTCCTCCACCACCTGCCCAAGGAAGGCCAGGCGCTGCCGCTTTACCTGTGGGGGGACCTGGTCGGGGAAGTGGAAAGCCGAGGTGCCCGGCCGCGGTGAGTAGGGGAAGAGGTGGACCCGGGCAAAGCCCACCTGACGACACACCTCCACCGTCTCCTGAAAGTCCGCCTCCGTTTCCCCCGGGAAGCCGACGATGACGTCGGCGGTGATGGCGGCCCACGGGAGGGAGCGACGGATGCGCTCCACCGCCTCCTCATATTGCCGGCGGGTATACCGGCGCCGCATCCGCCGGAGCACGGCATCGCTGCCGCTCTGCAGGGGGATGTGGAAGTGGGGGCACAGGCGTGGGTCCTGCCACAGGTCCAGCAGGGCGGGGGTGATCTCCTGGGGTTGGAGGGAGGAGACCCGGATGCGGGGCAGGCGCGTCTGGGCGAGGAGGGCCCGCAGGAGGGCCGCCAGCCCTTCCCCTCCCCACTCGTACCCATACCCCCCCAGCTGGGTCCCCGTCAGGACGACCTCCTGGTAGCCCTCCGCCTCCCGCATCTGGGCCTGCCGCACTACCTCCTGGAGGGGAACGCTCCGCTCCCGCCCCCGGACCTTGGGGACGATGCAGAAGGCGCACACCTGGTTGCACCCCTCCTGGATCTTCAAGAAGGCGCGGGTGCGCCCCAGAAGGGGCGGGGAGAGAACCCCCCCGGGCGGGCAGGAGGGGGGGTCATCCCCCCCCACCATGGCCAGGACACGGGAGGCCAGGGTCCCCTTGGCCGCATTCCCCAGGACCAGGGAGACGCCCGGCAGGGAGCGGAGGCCCTCCGGGTCCCTCTCCGCCAGACAACCCGTCGCCACGATGAGGGCATTGGGGTTGCGGCGGGAGGCGGCGCGCAGGGCCTGCCGGGCCTTGGCGTCGGCGGTGTGGGTGACGGTACAGGTGTTCAGGATGAAGATATCCACCCCCTCCCCCACTGGGACCACCTCGTGCCCCCGCTCCCGGAACTGACGGGCCAGGGCCTCACTATCGGCCTGGTTGAGTTTGCACCCGTGGGTCTCGATGGCGATGCGCATACCCTATTCCCATTCTACGAGCCCCTGCTACACTGGGCCCTGGCGGGGTGGGATGTGAGTGAAGCCCTCTCCTCCTGGATCGAGCGGGTGCGTCGGCTGGTGGCCTACCACGAGGAGGCCAGGGCTTTTGTGGAGAGGGTGCGGCAGCAGTTCCCCTTGGCCCACCCCCAGCACACCCCCGCGGTGGCGCGGCTGTGGCTGGTGGCCGACGAGGTAGACCCCTTTCTGTGCACCCTCCTGGAGGAGGTGAACCGGAGCCTCCTGGGGGGGAAGGGGGAGGTGGATACCACCCGGGGGGCGCAGGTCCGGCGGGAGGCCCTCCCGTGGGGGCAGGGCTTGGAGGGGCTCCCCGGCGTGTCCCCCCGCGAGACCATGTCCTACGACTGCACCTGGAGCCTGCGCTGGGAGCAAGAGCGGGGGGTGTTGATCCGGCTCACGGTGGAGCCGGAGGGCGAGGTCTACGGGGGCACGGTGGTAGCGCGCCGCGCCCGGCACAGCCGCGACATCCCCTGCCCTGTGCGCCCGGGGGACCGCTCCCGTTTTGAGGAGGCGGTCCGGGAGGCCGTAATGGAGTGCTTCGCCGCGGAGGCGACAGGGGTCCCCGCCCCTGATACCCCACCCCCCGCATCCCCTCACCCCCGGCGCCGCAAGGGGAAGGGGAAAAGCCCGCCCGGAGGGATTTGAACCCCCGACCCTCGGGTCCGAAGCCCGATGCTCTCTCCGCTGAGCTACGGGCGGGCGCAGCCTTAGTATCCCAGGACGAAGGCAGGGGGGTCAAGGAAGGCGGGAATACCCCTTTGCCCTATGGAGGGGGACGACCCCGCCCCCGGGGCCGCGGGCGCCGGGCGGAGAAGGCCCCGGCCATCCTGAGGGTGTTGGGCAAAGAGGGACGGGGATAAACCGTAGGGGCAACCCCCCGTGGTTGCCCAACATAGGGGCAGGCACAGGGGCCTGCCCCTATGGGTAGGCACAGGGGCCTACCCCTACCTTCCTCAAACACCCCCGGCCATCCTTGACAGGGGAGGGCCCAAAGGCTACCTTGTACCGTAGTACGGGAGGACACGCCTGTGTGCCGGTTCGTCCGCCGAATGAAACGGAACCCCAACTACCCAGTGCTGGCGACCCTCCTCTCCATAGGGGCCTTCGCCCTGGGCGCCGCCCTTATGGTCCTCCTGGACTGGTTATCAGGCTCCCCACAGCTGCGGTGGGGCTTCACCGTCTGGGGCGCCTTTGTGACGGGTTTCACCTTTGCCGCGGTGTTCAACGTGGGGGTAGGCCTCCTGGGCGTCCTGTGCGGGGAGGAGTAGGCTGAGGTTCAGACCCTTCCCCCACCTCTGCCCATTGTGATAAGCTTTTTATGTGAGGACCAGGACCCTCTGGGTGGCGGGGGCGGTAGCCGCCCTCCTGGTACTGGTACTGGGGGGGGCGGGTGTTTACCTGGCCCGCTTCTGGGAGCCGGAGCCCCCCGTCCTGGGTACTCTTCCCCCTCTCACTATGGTAGACCAGGAGGGGAGGGAGTTCCCCCTGGAGAGGACGCGGGGCAAGGTGGTGGTGTTGGGGCTGGTCTACACCCACTGTCCCGACATCTGCCCCCTCATCACCGCCAAAATGCGGGCAGTCCAGGGGGAAGTCGCCTCCGCCGGCCTGGACGACCGGGTGGTCTTCCTCACAGTCACCGTTGACCCTCAGCGGGATACCCCCGCCGTCCTCCGCCACTACGCCACCCTCCACCGCCTTGACCTGCGCATCTGGTCCCTCCTCACCGGCCCCCCGGACACCATTACGGCCCTGACCCGCGCCTTGGGATTTTATGTCGAGTTTGTAGATGCTCAGGGGCGTCCCCTTGAGGAGGTCCGGGGGGATACGGCGTACTACGTTGTCCACAGCGACCGGTTTTACGTGGTGGACCGGGAGGGACGGGTCCGGGCCGCGCCTCCCGGTAGCCAGAGCAATGTGAAGGAGGTCGCGGGCCTGGTCAAGAAGCTGGCCCGACAAGGAGGGGCGCTATGAAGAGGGTTTTCTGGGCGCTGGGCGCGGCCCTTCTGGTCCTTGGGGTGGTGTCCTGCCGCCCTGCCGCCGCGGGCATTACTGTTAGTGATGCCTGGGCGCGGCCGTCCTGGGTGGGTGAAGAGGAGCACGAACACGACCACAAACACGATGACAAAGCCCATTCCCACACCCACTTGATGAGCGCTGCGTACCTTGTGATCCGGAACCGCGGACAGCAGGCCGACCGTCTCCTGGAGGCCAGCACGCCCGTGGCCGGGAAGGTGGAGATCCACGAGACCCGGCGGGAAGGGGACAAGGTGCGGATGGTCCCTGTGGCCGGGGTGGAGGTCCCTGCGGGGGGCACGGTGCGGATGGCCCCGGGTGGGCTCCACATTCACCTCCTTGACCTCAAGAGGAACCTCCGGCCGGGCGACTCCTTTACTATGACGTTGCGCTTCGAGCGGGCGGGCGCCATTACCATTACCGTCTCTGTGCGGGAGACGGATAAGGTCCCTGTGGGAGCTGGGTACTAGTGAGGATGGCGGTCGTCGTCTGGTTCCTCGCGGCGCTGATGCTCCTGCCCGGCCTGGTCTTTTTCCTCTACCACTTTTTGGGGGTGTGGGCGGGGGGCGTCTCCGAGGGCCTGTGCATCCCCCAGTTCCCCCTGGAGGGGCCTCCCCCCTCACCCCTATCCCAGGGGAAGGTGGGAGAGGCGTTCCCCCGCCTCCCGCCAGGTAGCATAGCCGGAGGCGTAGACCAGGGCCTCCCCCGGATCGGGGGTGTAGGCCAGGGGTGGCGGCAGCCCCTCCAGGAGGTTCAGGGCCTTCAGCCCTATGAGGGCCGCCCCGAGGGCGGAAGTGGAGGGGTGGGGTGCGGCCAGGACCGGCCTGTTCAGCACCGCCGCCAGGAGGGGGGGGAAAAGCCCCAGGCGTAGCCCCCCCCCGGCCACGTGGAGGGGGGAGCCCTTCTCCCCCCCGACCTCCTCCAGGAGCTCCACGCAGGCCCGGACGGCGAAGGCGATGTTCTCCAGGGCGGCCCGGGCCAGGTGCCCGCGCCCCACGCCGCTGTAGGAGAGGGGGATGGGGAGGAGCCATCCCCCTGTCCGCATCCCGGGGCGGGACAGGTCCAGGGCCGTGGGACCCAGGAGCCCCACCACGCCGCCGCTCCCGGGTCCTGCCCGGGCCGCCTCCTCCCCCATGCGTTTCCAGGAGCGGCCCCCAGAGCCGTAGAGGTGGCGCGCCACCCAGGAGAGGGCGTGACCTCCGTCGCCGGCGTTGGCCTCGGCCGTCCAGAGGTCTCCTTCAAGGGCGAGGCCCACCCACGTGCGACGGCGGGGGTCCGGGCAGGGGCGGGGGGTAAGGAGGTGCACCGGGGTGCTCCAGCCCAGGACCACCCCCATCTGCCCTGCGCCCCGCACCCCGGCCGCCCAGAGGGCGCAGTGGGCGTCGGGCCCCGCCACCACCACGGGGACGCCGGGGGGCACGCCCAGCCTGGCGCTCCCCTCCCTGGTCACCCTTCCTCGTACGGAGAGGGCCGGCGCCAGAGGGGGGAACCAGTCGTCCCGCAGCCCCAGGGTCCGGGCCAGGGCGCCGGCCCACCGCCGCTCCCGGATGTCCAGCAGGCCCGCCTCCCCCGCAAGGGCCGCCTCGGCGGCCTGCACCCCCGTCGCCCGGTAGGCCAGCCAGTCGGCAAGGGGGAGGAGCACGGCCACCCGCTCATAGGCCTCGGGGCGGTGGGTGCCGAGCCACACGAGACGGCCCCAGGGGAGGAGGAAGGAGGGCCCGTGCCCTGTGATGCGGTAGACGGCCTCCCCGTGCTCCTCGTCCAGGGCAGCCCCCTCAAAGACGGCCCGCAGGTCAATGTTGGGCCCCAGGTAGACCTCCCGGCCGGCCCTGTCGAGGAGGGCTATCCCTTGGCGCATACTGGTCAGGCCGACCACGGCCACCGCCTCTGGGGGACAGGAGGAGAGGACCTGCCGGACCACCCGGCGCAGGGCGCGGAGCACCTGCGGGGGGTCCATCGCCCGGCCCAAGGGGGCGACCTCCGGGGGCGTCAGGATGGGGGTGAGGGAGGAGGCCTCGGCCACCACGCGGCCCCGGGCATCGCACACCAGCGCCTTCACGCTGCTGGTCCCGATATCGATCCCCAGCGCCAGGGGAGGGAGGGGATGGGCAGGGTCCGTCACGGCCGGCATAACCTCCTCCCGGGAGCGGGAAAAGCCCTGTCAAAAGGGCGCCGCACACCTTGCGCCGCGGAGGGCGGGGCGGTATAGTGACGCCCGATCAGGATATCAGGCCCCACGGGTTGCGCCGGGGGCCTGCAGGAGGTCGAGGAGATGGCAACCCTTTCGGCCCACCGCCCCACCACCGGCGATGACCCCTTCCTGGTCATCCGGCGCCTCCCTTCCCTGGTGCTCCAGTTCCTCGCCACCGCCGTGCGCCTCGGCATCATAGGGGTGGAGCTGCTCCTGGCCCTCATCGCGGTGCCCCTTATCGTACCCTTCCTCCTCCTCCGGGTGCTGGACTGGGGATGCTCCCTGCTGGACACCGCCCTGGCCCCGCGACCACCCCAGCGCCTCCCCCCAAGGGAGGAGGCGCATCCGGCGGAAAGGGCGGGGGAATATCCCCACCCCCAGCCCACCATAGGGAGTGGGCGCCTGCACGGGGCTTCCCCCAGGGGCCTGTAAGGTCCTAATTTACCGACGCCTCCTCCACACCTCGGGGTTGGCACAGTAGCGGGGCCGTTTGCCCTCCAGCCAGCGCAGGATGTCCGCCGTCACCATGGCCGAGTAGCGGGCCACCGTTTCCCGGGTGGCCCCGCCGATGTGGGGCGTGAGGAGGAGGTTGGGGCAGGCCAAGAGGGGGCTCTCCAGGGGAAGGGGCGCCGCCTCCACCACGTCCAGGGCCGCCCCGGCCAGACGCCCCTCCCGGAGGGCGGCGCAGAGGGCCTCCGTGTCCACCAGGGATCCCCCTCCGGTGTTCACCAGGAAGGCCGTGGGCTTCATCCGGGCCAGGCGGGCGGCGTTGATGAGGTGATACGTCTCGGGCGTGTCCGGGGCGTGGAGGGTGAGGAAGTCGGCCTGGGCCAACAGGTCGTCCAGGGGCAGGAGGGGGATGCCCCGCAGGGGGCGGGCATAGGGGTCATGGGCGATGACGCGCATGCCCACGGCGCGGCCGAGGCGGGCAACCCGTCGGCCGATGGCCCCCAGCCCCACCACCCCTAACGTCTTCCCCGCCATCTCCACCCCCTGAAAACGCTCATAGGCGTCCAGGGGGTTGGTCCAGCGGCCGGCGCGGATGTAGGCGTCGGCCCAGGGGATGCGCCGGGCCAGGGCCACCATAAGCCCGAAGGCCATCTCGGCCACCCCCTGGGCGTTCCGATGGGGGGTGTGCACCACCACCACCCCTGCCGCCGTGGCGGCCTCCAGGTCCACCTGGTTGGTGGCGTGGCGGCAGAGGGCCAGGATGCGGAGGGGGGAAGGGGGGGCGAACGCCTCGTCAAAGAAGAAGTCGATCTCGCTGATGACCCCCTCGATCCCCTCCCCTTGCAGGCGGTGGGCCAGCTCCGAGGCGTCCCAGAGGCGACGGGTATGGGTCCAGGGCTCATAGAGGACCTGGCACCGCCCTTCCAGGAGGGCCAGGGCCTCGGGGGAAAGGGGGGCAAGGACCAGCACCTTCACGGGCCCCCCCTCCCCACGGCCTCCGCGGCCAGAAGGCCGCTGCGCACCGCCCCCTCCATGGTGGAGGGCCACCCGGTAGAGGTCCAGTCCCCCGCCACAAAGAGGTTGGCGATGGGCGTCTGGGGGGGAGGGCGCAGGGCCTCGGTGCCCGGGGCGGGGCAGAAGGTGGCGTTCCGCACCAGCACCGCCCGGGCGTGCACCAGGCGGGCGTCGCGGGCCCTGGGGAAGAGGCGCTCCATCTCCCTGGCGAAGGCGGCCACCACCTCCTCCCGGGGCTTCCCCACGTATGCCTCCGCCCCGCTAATGGAGATGGTCAGGTGCTGGCCGGGCCCCGGCAGGGCCCAGAGGGCCGTCTTGTTGAAGACCCACTGCACAGGGCTCCCCAGGAACCCCAGGAACGGCTCCCTCATAACGGCACGGTCGTACCAGAGGTGCACGTTCAGGATGGGGACCCCCCGCAGGGCGCCGCACCGGGCGAAGAAGGGGTGAGCACGCCAGTGGGGGGGGAGGAGGGAGGGCAAAGTGTGCCAGGGCACCGCCGCGATGAAGACCTCCCCCCGGACCCTTTCGCCGGAGGCCAGGACAGCCTCCTCCACCCTTTCCCCCTCAACCCGGAGGCCCACCACGGGGCACCGGGTGTGCACAGCCCCTCCCCGCATCTGCAGATAGCGGCGGGCGGCATCCTCCAGGAGGGCAGACAAGGGGACCGCCGCCCACCCGATATCCGCCGCGTGGGGGTCCGTCAGGAAGGCGTGGCGGAGCACAAAGGCCCCCATCAGGGCGCTGACCTGGTGGGGGAAGGCGTTCAACGCCCCCAGGAGGACGGGCTCCCACAGCCGCCGGACGAGGCGCTCCGTCTGCCCCAGCCCTCGGAGCCAGCAGTCCAGGGGGACGCCCTCCGGGGCGGCCCCGTCAAGCCGCCCCCGTCCCCAGAGGTGGAGGAGGGGGAGGGGGGCGCGCCCCTTCTCCCAGGGGGTGAGGTGGGGGTAGGCCAGGAGGGCGGCCAGCAGGTGGAAAGGTGGGGGGAGCCACGGCTGGGCGAAGAGGACCCCCCTCTTCCCGGAGGCGGCGTCCACCAGGGGCACCCGGAGGGAGGGCTGGAGGGAGACCTTCCCCTTGACCCCCAGGCGCTCCAGGAGACCCAGGTAGGCCGTGAAACAGCGGAGGAAGATGTGCTGTCCCAGGTCTACAGGGTGCCCCGCCTCCGGGTCAGGGAACGAGGAGGCCCGTCCCCCCAGCCACCGCCCCTTCTCCAGGAGCGCCACCCGCCACCCCCTGTCGGCCAGGGCGCAGGCGGCGGCCAGGCCGGCCAGGCCCCCACCGATCACCACGCACGAGCGGGAAAGGGCAGCATGCTCCGGCACCACAGCCCCACCATAAGGGCGGCCTTCTCCCGCCCCGAGAGGGCGATGCGCCGTCCGAAGACCCGGAACCCCTCCCCTTCCATCTTGCGGAGCAGGCGGTAATAGATACCCCCCAGGATGGCAGGGCAGGCCCGGGAGCGCCACGGCACCAGGGGGAGGAGGGGGAGGGCCTGGGCGAAGTACCCGTAGGCCCGCTGGGCCTCAAACCCCATCAGGGCCACAAAGGCCCCGTTGTACACGCCGGCCAGCACGTCCCGCTCCCCATACCCGAAACGGGCCATATCCTCCTGGGGGAGGTAGATACGCCCCCGCCGGGCGTCCTCCTCCACGTCCCGCAGGATGTTGGTCAGCTGCATGGCCAGGCCCAGGGCGACGGCGTGGTCCCGGGCCGAGGGGTGGCGGTAGCCGAACACCTCCATGCAGATGAGCCCCACTACGGAGGCGACCCGGTAGCAGTACTCCCGCAGGGCCTCAAAGGTGGGGTAGCGGGTAATGCCGATGTCCATCGCCACCCCGTTGACCACCTCCTCCCAGTAGGTCTGGGGGATAGGGTACCGGCGCACCGTATGGGCGAGGGCGGTGAAGACGGGGCCCTCGGGGTTTCCCGCATAGGCCCTGGCCAGGGCCTCCCGGATCTCCCGCAGGCGGAGGACCTTCTCCTCCGCCGGCAGGTCCTCGTCCACCACATCGTCGCAGAGGCGGCAGAAGGCGTAGGCGGTGTAGATAGCCCTCCGCCGCTCCGGGGGGAGGGTCACGAAGGCGTAGTAGAAGTTCCTCGCCCTCCTCCGGGCCGTCTGCCAGCAGTGGCGGTAGGCCTCCTGGACATCCGGGGGAAGGGAGGGCATGGGCTTACACCTCATCGGGGATCTGCTCGGGGCGCAGGGGTGTGGGGGGCTCCCGGAAGGTCACGGGCGCCAAGGGGGAGCGGTTCACGGTCACCTGGAAGATATCGGGGCGGGCGTAGTGGCCCACCACGTCCAGGCTCTGCTTCCGGGCGGGGATCTCGTCCATGGGCAGGTCGGCGTAGAGGATCCCCTCCCCCTCGTAGAGGGGGCCGGCCAGGTACCGCCCGTTGGGGGCGATGATAGCGCTCCCCCCCACCAGGAGCACCTCCTCCCACTGCCGGGCCTGCTCCCCCACCTCGAAGTCGGCGGGGAGGTCGCCCCTGGTCAGCCAGGCGCAGGCGGCGATGACAAAGCACCGCCCCTGGTAGGCATAGTGACGGTTGGCCACCTGGAGCATCTCCCCTTCGGAGGAGCCGGGGCCGTAGGGGGCGGGCCACGGCCAGAGGGCGGCGTGGACCTGCTCCCCCTGGGCCCAGAGGGCATACCCCGCCAGGGGCATCCAGTGCTCCCAGCAGATCAGGCCCCCCAGACGCCCCACCTCCGTCTCGTACACCCGCAGGCCGCTCCCGTCGCCCACACCCCAGATGGTGCGCTCGTGGAAGGTGGGCATGAGCTTCCGGTGCTTGCCCAGGAGCCGTCCATCCCTGCCGATGAAGAGGATGGTGTTGTAGAGGGTGCCCCGCCCGAATTCCCTCTCCCGCTCGTTGATGCCCATGACCACGTACACCCCCGCCGTGGAGGCGGCGCGGCAAAGGGTCTCCACGGCGGGGGAGGGGACCTCCACCGCGTTGCGGTAGAGGCGGACGAAGAGGCGCTGGCCCAAGGGGTGCTCCCGCCACGCGGGGATGCGGGAGGCCCATACCGGGTAACCGGGGATCCACGTTTCGGGGAAGACCACCAGGTGGGCCCCCCGCCCCGCGGCCTCCTCAATAAGCCGCACCGCCTTCTCCACCGTCGCCTCCTGGTTAAGGAACACGGGCGAGGCCTGCACGGCCGCCACACGCACCACAGGGGACTCCTTCATCCCGCCCTCCTCCCCCGCCCCAGGGCCTTTACCCACAGCAGGGCCTTGAGGAGCAGCCACGCCTTGCGGGCCCGGGAGAGGACAGGGCGCCGGGTCAGGGTGTCGTACCCCTGGCGCTCGATGGCGTCGAGGACGGCCATCCCCCCCAGGCTGAAGAGGAGGATGTCCACACGCACGATCCCCTCCACCTTTTCCACCAGGGCCAGCCCTTTCCGGAAGAGGGCGCGGGTCCGCTCCACCTCGAAGGCCATCAGACGGCGGAAGGCGTCGTTCACCACCCCGCGGGCCAGGTCGTCCACCGAGTACCCGAACCGCTCCATGTCCTCCAGGGGGATGTACACCCGCCCCTTCCCCCAGTCCCGCCCCACGTCCTGCCAGAAATTGGTCAGCTGCAGGGCGGTGCAGGTGGCGTCGGCAAGGCGCTGCCGCTCTTCGTCCCGATACCCGAAGAGGTACAGGAACAGGTGGCCCACCGGGTTGGCGGAGTGGTCGCAGTAGAAGAGGAGGTCCTGATAGGTGGGCCACCGACGGTACTGCTGGTCCAAGCGGTTGGCCTGGATGAGCTTCAGGAAGGGGGTGATGGGGATCTGAAAGGTGTGGATGGTGGCCTGCAGGGCCTGGAGGTAGGGATGGTGGGGGGTGCCGGTATAGCAACGGCGCAGGTCCTCCTCCCACGCCTCCAGGAGGGCGAGGCGGTCCCCCTCGGCCTCGTCCCCCAGGTCGTCCACGGTGCGGCAGAAGGCGTAGAGGGCGGCCACGTGGCGCACCTTGTCCCGGGGCAGCAGCCACGAGGCGACGGTGAAGTTCTCGTAGTGGGAGCGGGCCAGGCGGAGGCAGAGGGCGTACGCCTCCTCCAGGGTAGCCACCCGGGGCGTCCGGAGAGGGGAAGGGGAGAGGGGCGCTGGGGGGGTCATCCTCGGCACCCTACACCAGCCCCATCAGCTGGACCATCACCTCCCGCTGGCGGGGCCTGTCCAGCTCCACCAGGAAGATCCGCTGCCAGCGCCCCAGGGCGAGGCGGCCCCCCACAATGGGGATCGTCTCGCTGGAGCCCAGCAGGATGTGTTGACAGTGGGCGTGGCCGTTGGGGCATTCGTCGTCGTTCATGTTCGCCGTGCGGATGGTGAAGTCGTTGTGCTGATAGTAGGCGTCCCGGGGGGCGAGGCTTTCCAGGAGGCGCCCCAGGTCGGCCAGGAGGAGGGGTTCCAGCTCGTTGAGGACGACGGCGGCCGTGGTGTGGCGGGAGAAGACGACGGCGATGCCACTGGTGAGCCCTGCCTCCCCCACCAGCCTCTCCACGTGGGGGGTGCAGTCAATGAACTCGGGGGCCTTGGTGGTCTGGAGGGTCAGCGTATAGGTCCTGCTGTGCCAGACAGGGCTCTTGTGGGCGGAGACCAGGGCGGTCTTGATGGTGGGGGTAGGCGTCGTCATGGGCGCATCACCTCCCAGGCGTTCGCGGTGCTCACGCGGACACCTTTCTCTTTCCAGCGTAGCCAACGCCCCAGGGCCATAAGGGGCCAGTAGATACGGTACAGGTGGTAGTTGATCATGAAGGCGTAGGGGAGGGCGGCGCTCTGGTGCCCCGGCTCCCCGGGGCGCGGGGGACGGGTCAGGCGTCGGCCGACCCCGTAGCCGGGGAAGCCGGTGCCGGTGTAGAAGGGCTCGTCCCACGTCCCGTCGGCCCTCTGGGTGCGGACCAGGTACTCCAGCCCCCGGAGGGTGGCGGGGTGGGCCCACAGGCCGGCAGCCAGGAGGGCCAGGAGGGCCCACGCCGTTTGGGAGGCGGTGCTGGGCCCCTTGCCCCGGAGGGTGAAGTCGGCGTAGGAGGCGCAGGTCTCCCCCCATCCCCCATCGGGGTTCTGGTGGGCCAGCAGCCACGCCACGGCGCGGCGCACCGCCGGCTGCCCCATATCCTCCCCCACCGCCTCCAGGGCGGGGAGCACCGCCCCCACCCCGTAGATGGTGTTCACCCCCCAGCGCCCGAACCAGGCGCCGTCGAACTCCTGGTTGGCCAGCAGGTAGGCCAGGGCCCGCCGGATGGAGGGGTGGGAGGGGGGGAAACCCATCCTCCCCAGGGCCTCTACCACATGGGCCGTGACGTCCTCGCTGGGGGGGTCCAGGACCTCCCCGAAATCGGCAAAGGGGATGTGAGCCAGGACCTCCCGGGTGTTGTCCTTGTCGAAGGCCCCCCACCCCCCGTTGCGGCTCTGCATGGCCAGGAGCCACCGCACCCCCCGCGCGATGGCCTCCCCCTTGCGGGCCTCCTCCTCCGGCGGCAGACGGGTCCGGTAGAGGGCCATGAGGACCTCGGCGGTGTCGTCGATGTCCGGGTAGAGGTCGTTCTCGAACTCAAAGGCCCATCCGCTCGGCTCCACCCCCCGCACCTTCACCGCCCAGTCGCCGGGGATCCGGATCTCCTGGGAGAGGAGCCAGCGCGCCGCCCGCTGAAGGGCCGGATGGTCCGGGGGGAGGCCGCTGTCCAGGAGGGCGATCATGGTCAGACAGGTGTCCCACACGGGGGAGACGCACGCCTGCACCCGCCACGTGTCCCCCTCCTCAATGGCGAAGGCCTCGAACCCCCGCAGACCGGCGGCCATGACGGGGTGATGGAGGGGGTACCCCAGCACCTTCAGGGCGATGAGGGAGTACACCCAGGGGGGCTGGATGCCCCCCCAGGAGCCGTCGGCCTCCTGGTGGGCCACCACCCACCGCTCCGCCAGGCGCAGGGCATAGGGGCGCAAGGGCTTCCAGGGAAAGCCCTCGTACCACCGCAACGCCGCATCGGCCAGCCAGAAGAGGCCCCGCCGGGAGAGGAGGCGCCGGGGGCGGGGGACCCTCCACCGCACCTGCCCCTTGGGGACGGGGTACACCTCGTCGAGCGCCGCCTCGGGGGGGATGGGGCAGAGGGGGCGGTAGGCCAGCACAATGGTCAGGGGGACGATGGTGGCCCGGGACCAGGAGGAGAACTCATAGATGTTGATGGGGAACCAGGGGGGCAGGAGCACGATCTCGGGGGGGATGACGGGGATAGCCCGCCACTCCCACTGGCCGAACAGGGCGAGCCAGATCTTGGTGAACACCCGGGTGGCCGGCACCCCCCCGTGCCCCAGGATAAAGGCCCGCGCCCGCCGCATGGCCTCCGCGTCGGCGGGGACGCCCGCCACCTTGAGGGCGAAGTAACACTCCACCGACGTGCTCACGTCCCCATCGGGGGCGGCGTAGTACTGGCCCCACCCCCCATCGGGGCGCTGCTGGGAGAGGATGTAGTTGACGATCTTCCGCCAGCGTTCCCTGTCCACCGCGCCCAGGAAGTGGGTGAGGAGGAGGTATTCGGCCTCCATGGTCGGGTTGGAGGCCAGCTCCCCCCACCACCAGCCGGCGGCGTCCTGAAGGCCCAGGAGGTAATCCTGGGTGCGGCGCACCGCCTGGGCCACCGACATCCCCAGGCTTTCCACGTCGGGAGGAGCAAGGGATGGCCTCATGGCTTCACCGTGACCAGGCGGGGCACGGCCTTCCCGGGCACGTAACCGTGGTCCACATACCACCGCACCGCCCGCTCCAGGGCCGCCTCCACGGGGCTTTGGGGGAGCCCCAGCTCCTCCACCGCCTTGCGGACGTCGGCGACGCGCCACTCCCGGGCGTGCCAGACCCCCTCCAGGGGCAGGCGGGGCTCCCGCCGCAGGAGGACGCCCTCGACAACGTGGTCGGCATAGGCCGCCGCCAGGGCCAGGGGGATAGGGATGCGCAGACGGGGGGCCTGCCTCCCCGTAATGGCCGCCAGGGTGTCCAGGACCTCCTTCAGCGTCATGTTGCGGTGACCCAGGATGTAGCGGTGGCCGGGGCGCCCCTTCTCGTAGGCCAGCAGATGCCCCTCGGCGACATCCTCCACGGCGATGAGGTTTAAGGAGGTGTGGACATAGGCGGGCAGACGCCCCCGCAGGAAGTCCAGCACAATGCGCCCGGAAGGGGTGGGCTTCATATCCCAGGGGCCCACGGGCACGGTGGGGTTGACCACCACCACCTCCAGGCCCTTGCCCACGAAGGCCAGGGCCTCTCGCTCCCCGTAGAGCTTGGTGAGGCGGTACAGGCCTTTGAGGCGGCGGGGGTCGGTGGGGGTCTCCTCGGTCAGGGGCTGGCCCCTGGGGGGAGGGCCGATGACGGCCCAGGTGCTGGTGTGGACAAGGCGGCGCACCCCCGCCTCCAGGGCCGCCTGGCAGATGGCCCGTGTCCCCTCTACGTTGACCAGGAAGAAGGAGCGGGGGGCAGGGGCCCAGAAGGCCGTAAGGGCCGCCACGTGGAAGACGGCGTCCACCCCCCGCACCGCCTCCCGCAGGGTGGCGGGCTCGGTGAGGTCGCCGGGGAAACGCTCGACGGGAAGGCCCTCCAGGGCCAGGGTGTTGCTGGTGGGGCGCACCAGGGCCCGCACCCGCCACCCAGCCCGGAGCAGGGCGCGCGCCACGTGGCCCCCCACGAAGCCGGTGGCGCCGGTGACCAGGGCGGTGGGCATAGACCCTCCTAGGCAGCCCCCCGGCGCCCCTCCCAGGCGACGGCCAGGGCGGCGATGGCCTCCCCCAGGGCGGTCCGGGCGCGGCGGGCAACCCCCCACCACCGCCACAGCCGCGGCCACCAGAGGGGGCGGGGGAGGGCCCACCTCAGGGTGGCCCACCCCGGCGCCCCCCTTAGGGGCCTCCCCAAGACGGGGGGGAGGGCATCGTAGGGGGTGTCGAAGACGGCGCGGACGGCCAGGAAGGGGATGCCCATGGCGGCGGCCAGGGCGCCCGTCCAGAAGCTTTCCATATCGGCTATGGCGGCGCCGGTGAGGCGCCCCAGGCGTCTCTTCTCCTCCGGGGAGACCAACACCCTCGGCACCGTGACCCCCTCAGAGACCACCTGCAGTGTAGCACCCGGGGCGCGCCGGCACACCTCCAGCAAGAGGGGGTCAGCCCCTAGGGCCAGCCCGGGGCGGAGCCCATCCCCGTCCAGGGAGGAGACCCGCTCCGGGACAACCACCGTCCCCGGGGAGAGGGTCCCGTCCAGGGCGACGGCGAACCCGGTGGAGAGGAGGCCTGTGGGCCTGTACCCCGCCAGGAGCCGCACCGCCCTCTCGGCCCCCTCCCGCCCCATCCCCGCGACGGCCACCAGCAGCCCTCCCTCGGACTGGCGGTAGAGGCGCACCCCTCCCTCTTCCCGGCGCTCCCAGCGGCGCCGGGCAAGGAGGGCCCCTACCTCCACCGGGAAGGCCGCCACGACCCCCAGCATCCTAGCTGGCCCCCAGGCCGCTCCGGTTCTGCAGAATGCCCAGAACCATCCTCGCCATATCCCCGGGCCGGCGGAGGGCCCCGAAGATGGTGGCCGACTCAAAGCCGCAGTGCATCATGCAGTTGGCGCACCGGGGGTCTTTCCCCACCCCGTACCGCTCCCACAGGTCGTCGCTGAAAAGCTCCCGGACATCGGAGGCGTGGGTATCGGCCAGGAGGTAGCAGGGCTTGCGCCAGCCAAGGATGGTGTAGGTGGGGTTAGACCACGCCGTGCACTGGTAGGAACGCTCGCCGCGGAGGAAGGCGAGGTACAGGGGGTTGTTGTAGAAGCGGTAGCGGCGGAGCCGCTCCGGGGCGAGGAGGTTCCGGAAGACCTCAATGGACTCCCGGCGCTTCAGGAACACGTCCTGGTTGGGGACGGCCTGGAAATCGTAGCCGGCGGAGAGCATGATGCCCTCGAAGCCCATCTGCGTCACCGTCTCGAACAGCTCGTACAGGTCCTCCGCCCGGCTCCCCTTGAAGATGGTGGTGTTGGAGCAGACCCGGTAGCCCCTCTCCAGGGCCCTCTTGGCGGCGCGCATGGCGGTGCGCCACACGCCCCTCCGGGCCACGAAGAAGTCGTGGAGCTCCTCCATCCCATCCAGGTGGATGACCCAGCAGAGGTAGGGGGAGGGGGGCACCTTCTCCAGGAGCTTCTCCAGGAGGAGGCCGTTGGTGCAGCAGAAGACGTAGTACTTCCGGCGCACCAGTTCCGTCAGGAGGTGGGGCAGAGGGGGATAGATGGTGGGCTCGCCCCCGGCGATGGAGACGATGGGCGCCCCCGCGGCCTCCACGGCCCGCAGGCACTCCTCCAGGGTGAGCATGCGGTGCAGGACCGGTTCGTACTCCCGGATGCGCCCACACCCCTCACAGGTGAGGTTGCACGCCTCCAGGGGCTCCAGCATGGTGACCAGGGGGAAGCGCTTCCGTCCCTTCAGGCGCTGGGCCAGGATGTATGTAAAGAGGCGGACGCCCATGCCGGCCGGGCGCCGCGGGCGCACCGGCCTCTCGGGGCGGAAGAGGCGGAGGGCCTCCTCGGCGGTGGCGATGGGGGGTGGGGCTTTCAGACGGACAGGCGTGGCCACTTCTCCCTCCTATCCCTGACGGTAGACGATAAACCGGGCCAGCTCCTCCAGGGCCTCGGTGGCCCATGGGGGGAGGACCTGGCCCGCCCGCCGCACCCCTTCCCGGCAGTAGGCGAGGGCCGCCTCCTGGGCGTGGCGGCGGGCGTCCACTTCCTCCAGCACCTCGAGGACCCGGGGGACATCGGCCTCCGTCATGGCCCCCCGCTGGTAGCAGAGGCGGAGGCGCTGGGCCAGGGGGGCCGGCGCCCGCTCCAGGGCGTACACGATGGGGAAGGAGGTCTTCCGGCGCAGGATATCGGCCCCCACGGCCTTGCCGGTGATGGCCCTGTCCCCCCAGATGCCCAGCACATCGTCCTGGACCTGGAAGCCCAGCCCCAGCAGCCGCCCCGCCTCCCGGAGGGCCTGCACCGCGGGAGGCGGGGCCCCCCCCACCAGGGCCCCCACGGCGAGGGAGGCGCCTATCAGGGCCGCCGTCTTCTTGGACACCATGCGCAGGTAATCGTCCACGGTGATGTCGGGGCGCCCCTCGTAACTTATGTCCAGGGTCTGGCCCTCGATCATCTCCAGATAGGCCTCGGTCAAGGTCCACGCCGCCTCCAGGGCCACCGCCGCGGGGACGCCGTTCCCCAGGAGCCCCAGGAGGGCGCGGTCGGCGATGGCGCGGAGGGCGTTGCCCGCGGTGAGGGCCTTGGGAACCCCCCAGACGGCCCACACGGTGGGGCGGTGGCGGCGCTCCCGGTCTTCGTCCTGGATGTCGTCGTGGACCAGGGAGAAGTTATGGATACACTCCACCGCCACCGCCGCGGGGAGGGCCCGCTGGGGGGGGGACCCCACACCTTCGCAGGCGAAGAGACAGAGGGTGGGGCGGAGGGCCTTGCCCTGGTCCCCCTGGAGGGGGCGGCCCGAGGGGTCAGCCCACCCCATGTGGTAGCGGAGGAGGACCCCCAGCTCCGGGTCCACCCCCTCCACGGCCCTCTGCAGGGCCGGCGTCAGCATCTCCCGGTACGCCCCCAGGAGCCGGGGGGGCTGCACCCGCACCTCTGCCCCCGCCATCTCCCCTTTCCTTTGCGCCCCATCCTAGCATCGGATACCGATGCTGTCAAGGAGGGGGGAGGGTGTTTGAGGAAGGTCGGGGTAGGCCCCTGTGCCTACCCAGCATGACTGGTGCAGATAGCGGAAGCCTTCTGTGCCCAGCACCCCCGGCCCCGGGGGCGAGGCCGTCCCCCCATCTATAGCGAGGGGCTGGTGCTGGCCCTCTGGACTTTCAAGCAGCTCCACAACCTCTCCTGGCGCAAGCTGGAGGCCCTCGCCCGCCAGATCCTCCCCCAGGTGCCCGACTTCTCCACCCTCCCCTACCGGGTGAGCCGCATAGGGCAGGAGAGGTGGCAGGCGTTCAACCGCTGGCTGGCCCAGAAAGCCCTGGGCGGGGAGCGTCTGGAGGTGGTCCTGGCCGATGGCACCGGCTTTGGCTTCGAGATGCCCTTCTGGACCTGCTGGCGGCGGGGAGCAGAGGTGAGGCGACTACGCTCGCACGGGAAGGTGGTGGTGGTAGGGGTTGTGGGCTGCAAGCGCGTGCTCTTGGGAGCGGTCCCGGGCGCCCCGTACAGCGACGAGCGGCGGCTGCTAGGGCAGTGGCTGCAGTCCCCGGACAGCACAGGATGGGGGGAAGACCTGGGGTTTGTGGCCAATGCCCTCTACGGGATGGGGAAGGAGGTGCTCGCCCAGGTACGCCGCCTGGAGTGGCGGGGGGTAAGGGACGAGGAGAGGCAGTGGGCCCAGAGGCTGTGGCAGGAGCACCGGGAGATCTACCGGTGCCGCTACCTGGTGGAGTCCTGGATTGGCTCTGTAAAGGAGGTGTGTAGGGGCTACTGCCGGGAGAGGAGCCTGAAGATGGCCGTGCGGGCGGTGTGGGGGCGCCTTCTCCTCTGGAACCTGGCCCTGGTGTTTTTGTTCGTCTTACGGATCAGCCGCTCCCCGGCCGTCCAGCGCCGCCCCTGAGCCTTTTCTGAAACACCCTCCCCCTCCCTTGACAACCCCAGCCCCCCTTGCTACCCTGTCCATAGAACACATGTTCCTTAAGGAGGGGGGATGGCAGAGCGGCGTCCCCTTTCCCCGCGGCAGCAGCGCATCCTGGAGTTCATCCGCCGGTTCATCCGGGAGCATCACTATCCCCCCTCCATCCGGGAGATCCAGAAGGGGTGTGGCATCTCCTCCACCTCGGTGGTGGACTACAACCTCCACATCCTGCAGCGGGAGGGGTATCTCCGCCGCTCCCCCGACATCTCCCGGGGGATCGAGCTCATCGGGGAGCCCGAGGGGCAGCCCCTGGTGCCCGTCCCCCTCCTGGGCGTCATCGCCGCCGGGCAACCCCTCCCCTCTTTCCCCGAGGACTCCTGGGCGGGGGCCGAGGTGGTGGAGATGCCCGCCGGCCTCCTCCCCTCCCAGGGCCCCATCTTTGCCCTCCGGGTGAAGGGGGAGTCTATGCTGGACGCCCTGGTCGCTGATGGGGACATCGTGCTGGTCCGGCCGACACCCCAGGTGGAAAACGGGGCTATGGCGGTGGTGTGGCTGAAGGAGAAGGGGGAGGCGACCCTCAAGTACTTCTACCGGGAGAGGGGGGTGGTCCGTCTCCAGCCCGCCCACAGCCAGATGCCGCCCCTGTACTTCCACCCCGCGGAGGTGGAGGTCAAGGGGAAAGTGGTGGGGGTCGTGCGCCTGCTGCGTTAGGGGGGGTCCCCCTCCGGCCAGGTGAACTCCTGCCGCTGGGCCCCCTTTACCCCCTCCTCCACCAGCGCATCCACCGGCAGGTCCCCCTCCAGACGCTCCGCCTCCTCCACCCGCACATGGGTCCTGGGGTGGGGGGGAACGAAGAGGGAGCAGCAGTCCTGGTCGGGGATGATGGAGATGGGATAGGTGCCGATGGCCTTGGCCTGGGCGGTGATCTCCACCTTGTCCATACCCGCTAGGGGGCGCAGGATGGGCAACCGCCGCGCCGCCGCCCCAATAGTGGCCAGGTTGGTCAGGGTCTGAGAGGAGACCTGCCCGATGCTGTCCCCTGTGACCAGCGCCTCCACCTTGTGGGCCACCCCGAGGGCCTCGGCGATGCGCACCATGAAGCGCCGGTACAGGACCACCCGGTATGCCGGGGGCACCGTCAGGATGAGGCGCTTCTGGATCTCCGCGAAGGGGACCAGGTAGAGGACGCTGTGCCCCTGCCAGCGGGTCAGGAGGCGCACCAGGTCCTGGGCCTTCTCCCGGGACGTCCCCTCCACCAGGGGGAAGCTGTGGAAATGGACGAACACCACCCGACATCCCCGCCGCATCATGCGCCAGGCGGCGACAGGGGAATCGATCCCCCCCGACAGGAGGGCCACGACGGCGCCGCTGACCCCCACCGGCAGGCCCATCGCCAGGCGCTCCTCCCCCAGGGAGATGAGGGCGTGACGGGGGAGGATGGTCACCACCACCTCCACCTCGTAGTTCTCCAGGTCCACCCTGGCCCCGCTCTTCTCCTTCACCAAAGCCCCCACCCGGCGCTCGATCTCAGGGGAAGGGAAGGGGAAAGACTTGTCCTGCCGTTTGGCGGTAACCCGGAAGGAGGCGAAGGGCCTCTCCGTGGCCAGCTGCCCCGCCGCCTCCAGGACAGCATCCATCGTAGGGGGCACACGGTAGGCCAGGGAGAGGAGCTCCAGGCCGAAGACGAAGGCCGCCCGCTGGCGCAACACCTCCCACCCCTGCCCATCGGGGAGGGGGACGATGGCCGTCACGGGGGTGAGGGGGTAGACCCGTAAACCGGTCCCCCGAAGGGCGTTGCGCAGGTTCTCCAGGGCCTGCCGCACGAAGAGGGGGCGGTTTGCCCCCTTCAGGTGGATCTCATGGGAAAGGCGCACCAGGCCGACCCGCTCCATCCCCCTACCTTCCCTGGAACTGGGCCCTGCGCTTCTCCAGAAAGGCCCTCCGCCCCTCATGGTAGTCCTGGGAGTCAAAGAGGAGGAAAGGTAAGGCCTCCTCCTCGGGGGTCAGGCGGAGGGCGGGGTCCTCCAGGACTTTCCGCAGCATGCGCTTGATCACCCGGTGGGAGAGGGGGGCCAGCGCGGACATCTCCTGGGCAAGGCGGTATGTGTACGCCTCCACCTCCCCTATGGGCACCACCTGGTGGAGCAGGCCAATGCGCAGCGCCTCCTGGGCGTCCAGCAGACGCGCCGTCAGGAGGATGTACTTCGCCCACGCCGGCCCCACGCACGCCGCCAGCCGCTGTATCTCCTTGTACCCGATGGTGATGCCCAACCTCGCCGCCGTGATGCCCAGGCGGGCGTTGTCGGCGCCGATACGGATGTCGGCGGCGGTGGTCAGCTCACACCCCCCACCCACACAGTACCCCTTGATCATACAGATGGTGGGCTTGGAGAGGGCCTCGATCCGGTCCATAGCCCCCTCCGCCGCCTGGGAATACAGACGCGCTTTGTCGGCGTTGTCTCGGTATACATCGAAGTCTTTGATGTCAGCCCCCGCCGAGAAGGCCTCATCCCCTGCGCCGGTGAACACCACCACCCGCACCGCGGGGTCCCGCTCCAGGTCTATCGCAATGCGCTGGAGGTCAAGCCACATCTGGTAGGTGATGGCGTTGCGCTGCTGGGGCCTGTTGAAGGTCACCGTGGCAATGCCGTCAGCCACCGTGAGGAGGATGTCCGCGGCCACGCCTGTCCCTCCCGTGAGGTGTTGTGCTACGCCTTCAGGGTAGCACACCCTTGGGTCGGCCACGGGTAAGATATAAGGGATGGGGACCCGAGCCCGTCTCCCCGGCATCCGGGCTGTCTTCTTTGACCTCTACAACACCCTGGCCCGTTTCTGGCCGCCCCGGGAGGAGATCCAGGCGCAGGCGGCCGCATCCCTGGGCATCCGGGTGCACCCCGAAGGGATAGCCCGAGGGTACGCTGACGCGGACGCCTTCCTGGCCAGGGAGAACGCCCGCCAGCCCCTACGCCTGCGGAGCCCGGAGGAGGTGGAGGGGTTCTGGGCGGAGTACGAGCGCCGCGTGTTGGCCGGGGCGGGGGTGGAGGCGGACGCGGCCACCGCCCTGCGGGTCTGGCGGGCGGTGCGCTCCCAGCCTTATGACCTGGCCCTCTTCCCCGATGTCCTCCCCGGTCTGACCCTCCTCAAGGGCCGGGGGATATGCATCGGCATCCTTTCCAACATCCCCAGGGAGGGGAAGGCCCTCCTGACCCACCTGGGGATAGCCCACGTGGTGGACTTCATCGTCACCTCCCAGGAGGTGGGGGCCGAGAAGCCCTACCCCCCTATCTTCCTGGAGGCCCTGCGCCGCGCCGGGGCGGCCCCTGCCCAGGCCATCCACGTGGGCGACCAGGTGGAGTCCGACGTGCTGGGGGCGCGGGGTGTGGGCATCCACCCCGTCCTGATGGACAGGTACGGTCACACCCTGGCCCCCGAGGGGGTGCCGGTGGTCCGCTCCGTCCCCGAGGTGGCCGACCTCCTGCTCCCCCTGTCTGAGGCGTAGGGGCGCCGCCTTGCGCCGCCCTTCAACCCCCACGTATGATAAAGAGGGCGCCGGGGAGTGGCGCAGAGGCAGCGCGCACGGTTCGGGTCCGTGAGGTCGCGGGTTCAAATCCCGCCTCCCCGAGGTTCCTTATGTCGAGTCACCGCCAGGACCCCCTCTATGCCCAGGCCCGCCAGTTGGCCAAGGACTGGGCCGAGCTCTACCGGCAGGTCCAGCACCTGCAGAGGCAGGCGGAGGGTTTAAACACCCTCCTGAACGCCCGCATAGCGGATATCCAGGCCCTCCAGCAACAGCGCCAGGAGAGGGAAATGGCCCTCCGCACCGTCCGCCGCCACCTGGAGGAGCTGGTGGTCGCCCTGGAGGGCCTTCTGGCCCGCCCCTGGCCACCCGAGGCGCTGGCCGTGCGGGAGGAGATCCAGCGGGCGGTGGAGCGGGCCCGGCAGGGTCTCACGCAGGGGTAGGGCTGGCGGAGACCGGCTGCCCCTCCATGGGGATGCGCACCACCTCCCCATCCCCTCTCCGCCAGATGCCGGGGATAGGGCGTCCACACCGGGGGCACTCCCCCCGTTCGGTAAGGGCATACCGGAGCACCGCAAACCCCCACCGGGCGATAAGGAGGGCGCCACAGCCGGGGCAGAAGGTGTGCTCAAAGGGGTCCACCTGGCCGGGCCTGTTGCCGGCGTAGACAAAGCGCAGGCCCTCCTCCTTGGCGATGGCGCACGCCCAGAGGAGCTGCCGGGCCGTTGTGGCCTCCGGCTCCTGCATCTTGTAGTCGGGGTGAAAGGCGGTGATGTGCCAGGGGATATCGGGGGAAAGGGAGGCCAGGAAACGGGCGGCGGCGCGCACCTCCTCTTCCGTGTCGTTGAAGCCGGGGACCAGCAGCGTCACCACCTCCACCCAGAAGCCCATCCGGAAGGCCAGCCGGAGGGTCTCCAGGACCCGCTCCAACACCCCTCCCAGCTTCCGGTACGCCTTGTCGGAGAAGGACTTCAGGTCCACCTTGTAGGCGTCCAGATGGGGGCGGAGGTAGGTCAACACCTCCTCGGTGGCATTGCCGTTGGAGACGTAGGCGGTGAGCAGGCCGTGGGGGCGCGCCTCCCGGAAGACCGCCACCGCCCACTCGCTGGTGATGAGGGGCTCGTTGTAGGAGCTGGCGATCACCCGCCCCCGGTTCCGGAGGGCCCACCGCACCAGCGCCTCGGGGGAGAGCCGGTACACCTCGCTGACGGCGGCGGGGTCCCGGAGGGCCTGGGAGGTGATCCAGTTCTGACAGTAGGGGCAATGGTAGTCGCACCCCAACATCCCAAAGGTCACGGCGATGGAGCCGGGCAGCAGGTGGAAGAAGGGCTTCTTCTCCACAGGGTCGGCCTGCAGGGCGGCCACATACCCCCAGGGCACCCGCAGCCGCCCATCGGCGTTAAAACGCACCTGACAGACGCCCCGGTGGCCCGGGAGGATGAGGCACCGGTGCCCACACGCCCAACAGCGCACCCGCTGTCCCTCCAGCCGTTCGTAGCACTCCCCCTCCCGCGTGAGGGCATCCAAAACCTCAGCCAGGGGACGTACCGCAGGCTTCAGGACAGGCATACCCCACCCCTCCCCACGCCAGTGTAGCATGGGGGGCAGGAGGGGGAATGCACGCCCTGCTGACCGTGGCCGATAAGAGGGGGATAGTGGACCTGGCGCGCCGCCTCCGGGAAGGGGGTGTGGAGCTCCTCACCACCGGGGGGACCGCCCGCCTCCTCACCCAGGAGGGCATCCCTGTCCGGCCGGTGTCGGACCTGACCCACTTCCCCGAGCTGCTGGACGGGCGGGTGAAGACCCTGCACCCCGCCCTCCACGCCGGCATCCTGGCGCGCCGGGACCGCCCCGACCACATGGCCCAGCTGGCCCACCACGCCTTCCCCCCCATTGACCTGGTGGTAGTTAACCTGTACCCCTTCGAGGCGACCGTTCAACGCCCCACCGTGACCCTCCAGGAGGCCCTGGAGCAGATAGACATCGGGGGTCCCACCCTCCTCCGGGCCGCCGCCAAGAACTTCCCGTGGGTGGTGCCCCTCTGCGACCCCGACGACTACCCCTGGGTGGGGGAGAAAGTGGTCAGCGGCACCCTTACCCTGGAGGAGCGGCGGGCCCTGGCGGCCAAGGCCTTCCGCCACGTCGCCCTGTACGATACCCTGATCGCCGCCTGGCTGCAGGGGGGCCAGGACCCCTTCCCCTCCGAGCTCACCTTTGGGGGGCGCCTTGTCCGGCGCCTCCGGTATGGGGAGAACCCGCACCAGCAGGGGGCCCTCTACACGTGGATACCCCCCAAGGGGGGCATTTCCCAGGCCCGCCCCCTCCACGGCAAGGAGCTCTCCTACAACAACGTCCTGGACGCCTCGGCGGCGTGGGAGGCGGTCAACGCCTTCCCCGAGACGGCGTGCGTCATCGTCAAGCACACCAACCCCTGTGGGCTGGCAGTCCACCCCGACCAGGCCGAGGCCTACCGCCGCGCCTACGCCGGGGACCCCGTCTCCGCCTACGGGGGCATCGTCGGCTTCAACCGTCCCGTCACCGAGGAGACCGCCCAGGCCATGCGGGGCGTTTTCTACGAGGTCGTCATCGCCCCCGGCTATACGCCCGAGGCCATGGCCGTCCTGACAAAGCGCCGTGACCTGCGCATCCTGGAGACGCCTCCCCCCGTGCACGCCCTGGAGGTGCGGACGGTGAGCGGGGGCTTCCTGGTCCAGACCCCCGACGCCCTCCCCGACGACCCGGCCCGGTGGCGGGTGGTGACCCAAAGGCGTCCTACCCCCCAGGAGGAGGAGGACCTCCTCTTCGCCTGGCGGGCGGTGAAATACGTGAAGTCCAACGCCATCGTCCTGGCGAAGGACAAGGCCGTCGTGGGGGTCGGGGCGGGCCAGCCCAACAGGGTGGCCAGCGTCCGTATTGCGGTCCAGGTGGCCGGGGAGCGTGCCCGGGGGAGCGTGCTGGCCAGCGACGCCTTCTTCCCCTTCCCCGACGGGGTGGAGACGGCTGCCGCCGCCGGGGTCACCGCCGTCGTTCAGCCAGGCGGCTCCATACGGGACGAGGAGGTGATCGCCGCCGCCGACCGCCTGGGGTTGGCCATGGTGTTCACCGGCACGCGCCATTTCCTGCATTAACGCCCGGGACAGGCCCTAGGCGGGGATGGGGAGGTCCCCCGTAGCGTGGTTATGAGCCCTGGGGATTCGGGAGCGGAGGCCGTGGACACAGGAAGCCCTTACCCGCGCCGCATTTACCCCCTTTCCCCCAAAGACCTCTCCCCCGAGCAGATCGCCGTGGTCTTCGCCATGACCTCCCGCCGCCCCGAGCCCTTTGACCGGACCGCCCGGGAGGTCAGCGAGACGCGGGCCGCCGAATTCCACGAGAAATGGGTCATCGGGTATGGGCACGCCTCCGTGGCCGAGCACGCCGTCCTCCACTTCGCCGTGGAGAACATCTCCCGGCTGGCGTGCGACGCCCTGGAGGACAACCGCCTGGCCTCCTACACCGAGAAGTCGTCCCGGTTCCAGGTCATCCCGCCCGACGCCTTCTACGTCCCCCCGGAGGTGGAGCGGGACGGGCGGCGCCGGGAGACGTTCGTGGAGGCGTGCCGGGCCCTCTTCCGGGCCTACCACCGTCTGGTCCCGGCGTGCATAGAGCGCCTGAAGGGGGTCCGTCCCCCTTCCCCCGGGGAGAAAGAGGGCACTTACCTTCTCCGCCTGCGCCGGGAGGCCCTGGACGCCTGCCGCTTCCTCCTCCCCGCCGCCACCCTGACCAACGTGGGCGTCACCATGAACGCCCGGACCCTGGAGCACGCCATCACCAAGCTCCTCTCCTCGGACCGGGAGGAGGAGAGGGAGATTGGGGCCCTCCTGAAAGGGGAGGCCCGCCGCATCACCCCCACCCTGGTGAAGTACGCCGACGCCAGCCCCTACCTGCAGCGCCTTCGGGAGGCGGTGGGGGACTGGCCCCCCCTCCAGACCCCGAGCCCCGAGCCCACGGGCGCCGTCCGCCTGGTGGACGCCGACCCTTGTGGGGAGGAGAAAGTCCTGGCAGCCCTCCTCTACCCCACCGCCCGGCAGCCCTACGCCCAGGTGCTCCGGCAGGTGCGGGACCTCCCCTGGGAAGAGAGGCGCGCCCTCTTCCAGCGGGTCCTGGGGGCCATGGGCGACTTCGACCAGCCCCCTCGGGCCCTGGAGGTGGTGGGGGTAACCCTGGAGCTGGTCCTGGACTACGGGGCGTACCGGGAGTTCCGGCGGCACCGGATGCAGACCTACTTGCCCCAGTCCTTGACGGCCGACCTGGGGTATACCCTCCCCCCCCTGCTGGAGGAGGCGGGGCTTGGGGGGACAGCCCGGGAGGCGATAGCCGTCGCCGAGGGGGCGTGGGAGGCGATGGCCCCCTGGAACCCCAGGGTGGCCGAATACGTGGTCACCCACGCCCACCACCGCCGGGTGCTGGCCCACCTGAACCTGCGGGAGTGCTGGCACCTCCTCCGCCTCCGGACCGGCCCCCAAGCCCACCCCTCCCTGCGAGGGGTCATGGAGCAGGCCCTGGCCCTGCTGCGGGAGACATACCCCCTCATCTTCTCCTGGTTCCGCCCCCGGGCCGCGTAGGGGCACGGCCCCCACCCTTGACGGCAGGCCTGCCCCTTCTAACCATGCAGGGGGAAGGCGTGCATCAGGGGGGAGCCATGGGCTACCAGACCATCCTGTGGGAGGAAAGGGACGGCGTGGGATACCTGACCCTCAACAGGCCCGACGTCCTCAACGCCATCAACCCCGAACTCGTGGAGGAGATGGGCCAGGTGGTGCGGGCCGTCGAGGGAAACGAGGCCCTGAAAGCCCTGGTCATAAGGGGCGCGGGCCGCGCCTTCTGCGCCGGCGCCGACCTGCGCGTCTTGGAGAAGGCTTTCCAGGACCTCCGCCTCTTCACCGCCTTTATAGAGCGGTTCAACGATGTGCTGGTCGCCCTGGAGACGCTGCCCGTGGCCACCATCGCCATAATCCACGGCCACTGCCTGGCCGGGGGGTTGGAGCTGGCCGTGTGTTGTGACTTCCTCCTGGCCGCCGAGGACGCCCGCATCGGCGACCAGCACATCAACTTTGCCCTGATGCCCGGCGGGGGGAACACCCAGCGCCTCCCCCGGCGCCTGGGCCCCCTTCGGGCCCTCGACCTCCTCCTGACGGGGCGGTGGTTGACGGGACGGGAGGCGGAGGCGTGGGGTCTGGTCTCCCGGGCCGTGCCGGCCCCCGACCTGGACAGGGCCCTAGAGGACCTCCTCTCGCTCCTCCGGCCCAAAAGCCGTCACGCCATCGGGGCCATCAAGAAGGCGGTCCGGCGGGGATGGGGCCTGCCCATCCGGGAGGCCGTCCGGATCGAGGTGGCCACCTTCCTGGAGTACTTGTCCGCCTCAGACCACCCCCGCCAGGGGATACAGGCCTTCCTGGAAAAGCGGACACCCACCTTTTAAAGGCCGGGAGGGTGCTATGCCGGGAGGGTGCTATGAAGGTAGACATCTACCTGCCCGTGTTCCCCTTGGAGTCCATAGCCCAGACGGCCCGCCAGGCCGAAGAGATGGGCTTTGACGGCTTCTGGGTGGGGGAGAGCACCCACAACCCCTTCATCGCCCTCGCCCTGGCGGCCACGGCCACCCGGCGCATCCTCCTGGGGACCGACGTGGCGGTGGCCTTCGCCCGCAGCCCTCAGGAGATAGGGGAGAGGGTGCGGGAGCGCTACGAGGGCATCGCCGACCGGGTGGCCCTCTACGGCCTGCCCCGCCCCCTGGAGGACAGGGCTTTCTGGAGCCGGCTTCTCCCCTAGGGGGTAAGGATGACGGCGCGAGAGAGGATAGGCCCAGCCCTGCGGCGGTGGCGGCGGCAGGTGGAGGCCCATCACGCCCAGTCGCGGCGGGCCCAAGGGGAGGAGCCCGACGACTTCTGGCGCCCCTTTGTCTCCTTCTTCCGTCAGGACCCCCACCGCGCCGACGACCCCGCCCTGGCCGCCCTCGTGCGCCGGGTGCGGCCCGAGGACACGGTGCTGGATGTGGGCGGGGGGGCCGGCCGTTTCGCCCTCCCCCTCGCCCTCCGCTGCCGCGGGGTGACGGTCGTGGAGCCCTCCCCCAGCATGGTGGCCGCCCTGGAGGAGGGCATGCGGGAGGCCGGCATCGGCAACATCACCGTCGTCCGCAGCCGGTGGGAGGAGGCCTCTGTGCCCACCCATTCGGTCGTCCTCTGCTCCCACGTCCTCTACGGCATTGAGGAGGTGGACGCCTTCGTCAGGAAGCTGGTGGCCCACACCGGGCGTCTCCTCCTGATCCTGATGTTCATGGAGGCCCCTATCGCCGTCTTCAGTAGGGCGTGGCGGTTGGTGCGGCGGGAGAGGCGGATCGACCTCCCGGGCCTGCGTCTCCTCCTGCCGGTGCTGTGGGAGATGGGGATCTACCCGGACCTGGAGATGGTCCAGGAGGCCCCGCCCCGCGCCTTCCCCGACCGGGAGGCCGCCGTGGAGGAGCTGCGCCGCCGTCTCTACATCCGCCCGGGGAGCCCGGAGGAGGTCCGCCTGCAGCGCCTCCTCCCCCGCCTCCTGGAGGAGGCCCCGGGTGGGTTCCGTCTGAAAGGCGTGGGGACCCGCTGGGAGGGACTCCTCATCTGGCCCCCGGAGAAAGTCACCCCCACGACCGGCCCAGCCGGGTAAGGACCCCTCTATTCCCGGCCTGGGGGAGCCACGGCCCTTAGGGGGAGGACCTGCCCGCCGTCCTGGCGTGAGGCCGGCAAGGGGTTTTCCCTTCGCACCCCCCGCCTGTCCTCCCCTCTAACTGATCGCCTCTCTAAGGGAGTGCCAGAGAAACACCCCAACCACAAGCGACCCCACGATGGCGATAAGGGGGAAGAGTCGGATCAGGAATGCCACGACCGCGGTGAAAAACCCCGTCCCCGCGGCCTGAGTGGCGCGGGCGATGGTCTCGAAGACGGGCCCTAGCAGTGGCAGCGCAATAACCGCTGCTAGAAGAATGAAGCCCCCTAGCAGGATGTTCTTCCACATTGTCCCTTGTCCTCCTTTGCTGGATGTTGTTCTATTCCATTTCCCCTCTTCCGTCAACCCCTACGGGAGGTGTTTAGCAAAGAGGGACGGGGATAACCCGTAGGGGCAACCCCCGTGGTTGCCCAACATTGGGGCAGGCACAGGGGCCTGCCCCTACGGGGCGGGCACCCCATCCGGCAACGATAACCCTGTAGGGGCAACCCCCTGTGGTTGCCCAGGGCAGGCACGGGGACCTGCCCCTACGAGGATGATGCCTCCCCCCTTGGACCTCACCCCGCCCCTTGCAAGTAGCGGTCCACCTCTGCCACCAGCTCCCGCAGCCTGGCAACCCGGGAAGGACGGCCGTACAGGCGCTCCTCCGCCACCACCAGCTCCCCCTCCAGCCGTGCCTGCCGCTCCCCCAGCGCCCGGCGGGCCTCCAGATACGCCTCCGCCGTGATCTTGCCCCCGGCCAGCTGCTCCACCAGCCGCTCCTGGGCCTCCCGCACCCGCCTCACCTGATCCCGCAGGCCCTGTACCTCCCGTAAAGCCTTCCCCCGCTCCTCCAGAAGCCTCCGAGCCTGCTCCAAAGAGGCCCCCGTCAGCGCCGAGGGCTCCAGCAGCCCCTCCACCCCCCGAGGAACCCCTGCCCAAACGTTTGGAGGGTGCGCCGGTACTCTTCCTGGCTTAACCGGGCCCCCTCTTTTCTCCTGGATAGGGGGTTATCCCCGCCCCCCCTGTGCCCAAAGTCCCCGGGGCCCCTTGCGGCGGGGTAAGGGAGGGTGTACCATACACCATGGGCGCTGGGGGATCGTCTAGCGGTAGGACGGCAGACTCTGGATCTGCTAGCCCTGGTTCGAATCCAGGTCCCCCAGCCACCTCTTTTTTTAGCCGCGGGGTAGCCCCAGGCCCCGGAGGGCGATGATGTTGCGCTGGACCTCGTTGGTCCCCCCGGCGATGCTGGCGGCGAAGGAGGCCAGCCACGCCCTCTGGACCCGTCCCCCCAGGGGCGCCCCTTTGCTGTCCTGGGTCAGCTGTCCGTAGAGCCCCAGGACCTCCATAGCCGTCTGCAGCATCCGCTGGGTCCAGGTCGCCCCATAGACCTTGATCATGGAGGCCTCCTTGTTGGGGACGACCCCCCTGTCCTGGAGCCAGGCGATGGAGTAGGCCAGCCAGCGCCCTACCTGGTATTCCACCTCCACCTCGGCGATACGGTGCCGGAGGATGGGGGACCGGGCCGCCGGGGTCTCCCGCACAAAGGCGACCACCTCCTCCCAGAGGGGACGATACTGGGCGATGCGCTCTATCCCCGAGCGCTCGAAGTCCAGGTTGCTGGCCACCACATACCAGCCCCGGTCCCTCTCCCCCACCATGGCCGTCTTCGGGACCCGTACGTTGTCGAAGAAGACCTGGTTGAAGGAGTGGACACCGGCCATGTTGATGATGGGGCGGATGGTGATGCCCGGGGCGTTGAGGGGGACGATGAAGACGCTGATGCCCCGGTGTTTGGGGGCGTCGGGGTTGGTGCGGACGGCCAGCCAGATGTAGTCCTGGAGGTGGGCGTAGGATGTCCAGATTTTGGTGCCGTTGATAACGTAATCGTCCCCGTCCTGGACGGCGCGGGTCTGGAGGGAGGCCAGGTCGGAGCCGACCCCGGGCTCGCTGTAGCCGATGCAGAAGCCACACTCCCCCCGTACGATGCGGGGGAGGAACTCCCTCTTCTGCTCCTCGGTACCGAACATCATGATGCTGGGCCCCATCTGCCGCTCGGCGAAGTGGTGGTAGCCGATGGGGGCGGCGGCCAGAAGCATCTCCTCCAGGTAGATGGTGCGCTCAATGTACCCCAGCGCCTGCCCCCCGTACTCCTTGGGCCACGCCAGGCCGATCCACCCCTTTTGCCCCAGGCGTCGGGAGAACTCCCGGGAAAAGCCCTCCCCACCGGCGGCGCTATACTGCCGGCGCACCTCCGGGGTGAGCTCCCGGGCCAGCCAGGAGCGGATCTCCTGCCGGAAGGCCTCCTGGCGCGGGGTAAAGCGGAAGTCCATGGCCGTCACCTCCTTGCCGTTATCCCTGGGGTGTCGCCTCCTGGCGGAGGAGGGCGTGGACCTCTTCCATGAGGGCGGAGAGCATATCGGCGGCCGACACCACCCGCACCTTCTGCCCTTTGCGGAAGATCACGGCGCGTCCGGCCCCGGCGGCGATCCCCACGTCGGCGTCCTTCGCCTCGCCGGGTCCGTTCACCTCGCACCCCATGACCGCCACCTTAATAGGGGCCTTCAGCCCTTTGACCATCTCCTCCACCTGATTGGCCAGGCGTACCACGTCCACGTCGGCGCGCCCGCAGGAGGGGCAGGCGATCAGGGTCACCCCCTGCCGGCGCAGGTTGAGGGCCTTGAGGATCTCCAGGCCGGTGAGCACCTCCTCCCGGGGGTCGCCCGCCAGGGAGACGCGGATAGTGTCGCCGATGCCCTCGTAGAGCAGGTAGCCCAGCCCCACGGCGCTCCGGATGGAGCCGGGCTTCACGGTCCCCGCCTCGGTGATGCCCAGGTGGAGGGGGTAGGGGACCAGGCGGGCTATGCGGCGGTAGGCCTCGATGGTGGTGGGCACATCGAAGGCCTTCAGGGAGATCTTGATGGTGTCGAAGTCCATGTCCTCCAGGATCTGCACCTCCCAGAGGGCCGTGGCCACCATGTGGTCCACCACGCTGTACTCCCCCTCTTTCGCCTCCCCCGCCTTGGGGAGGAGGTTCACCCCGTCGGCAAGGCGGGAGAAGAAGCCCACCTTCCCTATCCCCCCCACCGGGGGGAGGCTTCCGAAGTTCACCCCGACGCGGATGGGGATGCCCCGCTCCTTGGCCGCCTTGACCACCTGCCGCACCTTCTCGGGGTCCCGGATGTTGCCGGGGTTGAGACGCAGGCCGTCCACCCCGCTTCTGATGGCCTCCAGGGCCAGGTGGTGGTGGAAGTGGATGTCGGCGACGATGGGGATCTTCACCTGGCGCTTGATGTCGGCCAGGGCCCGGGCCGCCTCCAGATCGGGGACGGCGCACCGGACGATCTCGCACCCCACCTCCTCCAGCTCCTTGATCTGGCGCACCGTCGCCGCCACGTCCCGGGTGTCCGTCTTGGTCATGGACTGGACCGAGATGGGGGCATCGCCCCCGACCTTCACCGGGCCGATCCACAAGGGTTTGGTAGGCCGTCGCGGTTTCACGGTCCCCCCTTCAGCGTAGCGGGCTCTCCCCCCGGAGCAGGCGGAGGATGTCGAAGTACGTCACCACGGCGATGGCCACCATGAGCACCACAAAGCCGATGAAGTGCACCAGCCCCTCCCGCTGGGGGGAGATACGCTTCCCCCGTCGGGCCGCCTCGATGGCCAGGAAGAGGATCCTCCCCCCATCCAGCATGGGGATGGGGAGGAGGTTCAGGATGGCCAGGTTGAGGCTGAGGAGGGCCACCCAGTGGAGGAGGGGTATCCCCCCCAGCTGGGCCACCTCGCCGGTGACCTGGGCGATGCCGATGGGACCGGCGAATTGGGGGGGGCTGGCCCCGAGGATCATCCGGATGACCTCGTTGCGGAAGAGGACGAGCGTCTCCCCCATGCGGACCACCCCCTGGGGGATGGCGCGCCAGAAGGGCTCTGCCGTGCGCACGGGGCGGGGCTCCAGGACCCTCACCAGCACGCCGGTGGGCCCCTGCCCCTCGGGCGGACGCCAGCGGGGGGTGACCACCGTGGTGAAGCGCTCCACCTTGGCCACCGGGGGCCTCCCCCCGCCGAACTCCCCACCCCCCCCGATGGGCTGGGTGAGGAGGTAGGTGGGGCGCTCCACCTCCCACACCGTGGCCCGGCCCAGGTTCAGGCGGACCCGCGTGGAGAGGTCCCCCGTGTTCCGAATGGGGTGGCCGTCCACGGAGAGGATGATATCCCCCGGCTTCAAGCCAGCCCGGGCGGCCGGCGAGCCGGGGGCCACCGCCACGATGGCCACCTTGCCCGCCACCTGATAGGTGGGCACCATCAGCAGGGCGGTGAAGATGACCAGGGGGACAAGGGCGTTCATCCCCGCCCCGGCAATGAGCACGGTGAAGCGGGCGAGGAGGCCCTTGCTGGCAAAGCTGCGGGGGGAGGTGGGGTTCTCCTCCCCCTCCAGCCGCACAAAGCCCCCCAGGGGGAGGAGGTTGAGGGAGTAGAGGGTCTCCCCGATGCGGATGCCCCAGAGGCGGGGCGGGTACCCGATGCCGAACTCGAGCACCCGGATGCCGAAGGCGCGTGCCGCTAGGTAGTGGCCCACCTCGTGGACCAGGATCAGGCCCACAATGATGGCTACAAACAGGAGGATGGTCATCAACGCCCTTCCGTCGCCACCCGCACCACCTCCCGGAAGGCCCAGGCGCTCGCCTCCAGCAGCTCCTCCAGGGAGGGGTGGGCGATAGGGGTGTGGGCCTCCAGGGCGTGCCGCAACAGCCGGGGGATGTGGGTAAAGGGGATGCGCCCCTGGAGGAAGAGGTCCACCGCCGCCTCGTCGGCGCCGTTCACCACCGCCGGATAGGAGCCCCCCTTCCTCCCCGCCTCGACGGCCAACTGGAAGCAAGGGTAACGCTCCGGGTCCACGGGCTCAAAGGTCAACGTGAGGGCTTTGCTGAAGTCCAGGCGGGGTAGGGAGGCGTTGGGCACCCGTTGGGGGTAGAAGAGGGCGTACTGAATGGGGAGGCGCATGTCCGGCACCCCCAGCTGGGCTTTCACGGAGCCGTCGGGGAACTCCACCATACTGTGGACAATGCTCTGGGGGTGCAGCACCACCTCTATCCGCTCCCAGGGCACACCGAACAACCAGTGGGCCTCGATGACCTCAAAGGCCTTGTTGATGAGGGTGGCCGAGTCCAGGGTGATCTTTTTGCCCATCTTCCAGGTGGGATGGCGGAGGGCTTCTTCGGGGGTGACGGTGGCCAGCTCGTGGAGGGGGCGGGTGCGGAAAGCCCCCCCGGAGGCGGTCAGGATAAGGCGGGAGGGGGGGTGAGGCTCCCCCTGCAGGCATTGCCAGATGGCGCTGGGCTCGCTGTCGATGGGCAGGATAGGGGTACGGGAGCGGGCCGCCTCCTCCATCAAGAGGGCGCCCGCCACCACCATGCCCTCCTTGTTGGCCAGGGCCACGGGGATGCCGCGGCGCAGCCCCGCCAGGGTCGGCCCCAGGCCGGCGAGGCCGACGGTGGCCACCACCAGAAGGTCTACCCCCGGGAGGTCCACCAGGTCCTCCATCCGGGCCACGGGGCGCGTGCCGGGGGGGAGGGCATCCCCCTCAATTCCCTCCCCACACCATATGCCCGCGGGGCGGGTGGCCCACGCCTGCTGCAGGAGGAGGTCCCGGTTGGTGTTGGCGGCCAGCCCCCGGACGGCGCACTGCTCGGGGAAGGCACTGATCACCTCCAGCGTCTGCCGCCCTATGGAGCCGGTGGAGCCGAGGATGACGACCCCTTTCACCCCACTCCTACCCCCCTCTCTCAAGCCACCTCACCCCATAATACACAAGGGGCAGGACGAAGACAACGGAATCCAGCCGGTCCAGAACACCCCCGTGCCCGGGCAGGAGGTGGCCGGCCTCCTTTACCCCCGCGGTGCGTTTGAGGAGGGACTGGGCCAGGTCTCCCACCTGGGCGAGGAGCCCGAGGGCCAGCCCCATGCCCAGGGCCGTCGGCCAGGGGAGGGGGAGGTCGAGGAGGGCCGCCAGGGCGACACCCGCCCCCATCCCCCCTGCCAGCCCCCCCCCTGCCCCCTCCCACGTCTTCCGGGGGCTGACGGCAGGGGCCAGGGGGCGGCGTCCCAGGGCCTTCCCCACCCCGTAAGCGCAGGTGTCGACGGCGAAGGTGGTGAGGACGGCCCACAGAAGCCACAGGGGTCCGTGGGGGAGGTGCCGAAGGGGGAGGGCGAAGGAGAGGAGGCCCCCGGCATAGAGGGCGCTGACCGCGGTGACGGCGCCATCGGCCCATCCGCCCCTGGGGGGACGGCGCAGGAGGGGCAGGGCCAGGCAGGCCAGGAGGAGGCCGCTGACAGCCCCCGGGTGGAGGGGGTGGCCGAGGGAGGCCGCCGCCACCAGACCGGCCGCCGCCCCAAGGCCGAGGGGCCGGAGGGGGCGGAACCCCCCCGTACGGAAGAGGGCCATGGCCTCCCCTGTCCCCACCAGGGCGACCAGACCCACCAGGGTGTCCAGCCACGGCGTGCCGGCCCAGATGGCGCCGACAACGATGGGCAGCCCCACCGCAGCGGTGGCCAGGCGACGCCCCAAGTCACGGCCCTGGCGGAGAGGCATCCCCCCCTCCTTGCCCCTGAGGGTCACCACCCCACCCTACCCCCCGTCTGCCCGGAGGAGAGGGGCGGGGGCCGTGGTCTACGGGCGGGGGACACCGTTGGGGGAGGCCGGCAGGCCGCCAAAGCGGCGCTGGCGCTGGGCATAGGCCTCCAGGGCCCGCACCACCTCCCGGTCGTCAAAGTCCGGCCAGTACACCGGGGTGAAGTAGAACTCGCTGTAGGCGCACTGCCAGAGGAGAAAGTTGCTCAGCCTCTGCTCCGCCGCCGTGCGGATGATGAGGTCAGGGTCGGGGAGGTCGGCGGTGTACAGGTAGCGGGCGAAGAGGGCCTCGTCCACCTGCTCCGGGGGGACGCCGTCCTGCAGGATACGGCGCACGGCGTGGAGGATCTCGTCCCTCCCTCCGTAGTCCAGGGCGACGGAAAGGGTAAGGCCCTCGTTGTCCTGGGTCAGGGTGAGGACCTCCTGGATGGCTTGCTGGAGGGAAGGGGGGAGGCGGTCCAGGCGTCCCAGGTGGCGGATGCGCACCCTTTCCTTGTGCAGCGCCTTCCCCTCGCGATGGATGATGCTCTCCAGCATCTCCAGGAGGCCCTGGACCTCCTCTTTGGGGCGGGACCAGTTCTCCGTAGAGAAGGCGTACAGGGTAAGGTAGCGCACCTCGTACCGGGCGAAGGCCTCCACCACCCGTCGCACGTTCTCCGTGCCCGCCCGGTGCCCCTCCAGGCGGGGGAGGTTGCGGAGGCGTGCCCATCGCCCATTGCCGTCCATAATGATGGCCACGTGACGGGGGAGGGGGGAGAACATCGGCATCGTGCCCGAGGGGGTTACCCCCCCATGACCTCCTTCTCTTTCTCCTGCCCCAGGGCGTCCATCTGGCCGATATACGTCTCGGTGAGCCTCTGCAGCCGCTCCTGGGTGCGGCGGCTCTCGTCCTGGCCGATCTGTTTTTCCCGCTCGAGGGTCCGGATCTTGTCCAGGACATCCCGGCGGATGTTGCGGATGGCGATCCGCCCCTCCTCTACCTTTTTGTGGACCAGGCGCACTATCTCGCGCCGCCGCTCCTCGGTGAGGGGGGGGATAGGGACCCGGAGCACCTGCCCATCGTTGATAGGGGTGATGCCCAGGTCCGAGGTAAGGATGGCCTTCTCGAGAAGGCGCAGGGCCCCCTTGTCCCACGGCTGGACCACCAGGAGGCGGGCTTCGGGGGCCGTCACGGTGGCCAGCTGGGCGAGGGGGGTTGGGGTGCCGTAGTAGTCCACGGTGATGCGCTCCAGGAGGGCGGGGTGGGCGCGCCCTGTGCGGATGGTCGCCAGCTCCCGCCGGAGGGCCTCCACCGCCTTCTTCATGCGGCCCTCGGCATCGGTCAGCAGGCTCTGCAGGGTCATAGGGGCGCTCCCGGGGGCGGTCAGCGGGACAGGACGGCCTCCTCGGCGATGAGGCTCCCCACCCGCTCGCCATAGAGGATACGGATGAGGGCATCGGGTTGAAAGATATCGAACACAACGATGGGGAGGCGGTTGTCCATACAGAGGGAGAGGGCGGTGCTGTCGATGACCTCCAGGCGGCGGTTGAGGGCCTCCAGGTAGGTCAGGGCCTCCAGTTTCCGGGCGTTGGGGTAAAGGTGGGGGTCGGCCTCGTATACGCCGTCCACCTTGTGTTTGGCCATCAGGAGGACCTGGGCGCCGATCTCACACGCCCGGAGGGCGGCGGCGGTGTCGGTGCTCATGTAGGGGTTGCCCGTCCCGCAGGCGAAGATGACCACCCGCCCCTTCTCCAGGTGGCGGATGGCGCGGCGGCGGATAAAGGGTTCGGCCACCGCCTGAGCGGTGATGGCGCTTTGGGTGCGCACCACACTCCCCAGGCGCTCCAGGGCGTCCTGGAGGGCGAGGGCGTTGATGAGGGTGGCCAGCATCCCCGCGTAGTCGGCGGTGGCCCTGTCCATGCCCTGCCGCGCCGCTTCGGCGCCCCGCCAGATATTGCCCCCTCCCACCACCATGGCCATCTGGACACCCTCCCCATTGGCCCGGTGGACCTGCTGGGCCACATACCGCACCGCCTTCCAGTCGATCCCGAACTCCCTCTCCCCCTTCAGGGCTGCGCCGCTCAGCTTGAGGAGGGCACGGGTATAGCGGGGTGGCATATTCCTACTCCCCCAAGGCGAAGCGGGCAAAGCGCCGGACGCGGATGTTCTCCCCCGTCTGGGCGATCACCTCGTTGATCCGGTCCCGGACGGTGCGGGTGGGGTCCTTCACAAAGGGCTGCTGGAGAAGGCAGACCTCCGCTGGGGGGGCAGTCTCCCCCGGCGGCATCTCCTCCGGGGAGATGTACTTAGGGGCCATGGCCACCACCTGCATGGCCAGGTCATGGGCAAGGCCCTGGAAGACCGCGGTGCGGGCGACGAAATCGGTCTCGCAGTTCACCTCCACCAGGGCGCCGATCCGCCCCCCACTGTGGATGTAGGCCTCCACCACCCCCTGGCGGGTCTCCCGATGGGCCACCTTGGCGGCAGAGACAGCCCCCCTCGCCCGCAGGATGGCCTGGGCCTTCTCCATATCCCCCCCGGCCTCCTCCAGGGCCCTCTTGCACTCCATCACCCCAGCCCCCGTCAGGGCCCGCAGGGCCTTCACCGCCTCGACATCGACCCTCATCGGCTCCCCCTACAAAGACGTCGACGGGGAGGACGCCGGCCCTTCCTCCTCCTGTTGGGATTGCCCTTCCTCCCCCTCCTTTGCGGCTGTTTCAGCCAGGAAACGCGTCCTCCCCCGCAGGATAGCATCGGCGATGCGGCTGGTGATGAGGCGGATGGAGCGGATAGCGTCATCGTTGCCGGGGATGGGGTAGTCCACGAGGTCGGGGTCGGCATCGGTGTCGATGAGGGCCACGATGGGGATGCGGGCTGCGCGCGCCTCCGCCACGGCTATGTGCTCGTGCCCGATGTCGATGATGTACAGGGCATCGGGGAGGCGCTCCATGTTCCGTATGCCGCTGAAGTACTTCTGGAGGCGGCGCAGCTCCTCTTCCAAGCGGTGGGCCTCCTTCTTCGGCAGGAGGTCCAGATGGCCGGCGGCCTTCCGCTCCTCCAGTTGCCGGAAGTAGCGGAGGCGGGCGGAGATGGTAGACCAGTTGGTGATAGTCCCCCCAAGCCAGCGTTGGTTCACGTAAAAGGCGCCGCACCGCTGGGCCTCGGCGGCGACGGTCTCCTGGGCCTGCTTCTTGGTGCCCACGAAGAGCACCTGCCCCCCCTTGGCCGCCACCTCCTCCAGGAAGGCGCACGCCCGCTCCAGCTGCTGGACGGTCTGCTGCAGGTCAATGATGTGGATGCCGTTGCGCTGGGTGTAGATAAAACGCCGCATGCGCGGGTGCCAGCGGCGGGTCTGGTGACCGAAGTGTACCCCCGCCTCCAGGAGGGCCTTCATGGTCAGGGCTTCCCCACCGGAGGTGGCGGGTTCGACGGGTGTTTGCTCCATGGGCCTGCTCTCGCCCCCCTCTCTCCTGTCCTTTCCGAAGGGACAGTATACCACCCCCTTGCCCTTAGGGCAATGGCGGCTGGGGAGACCCCCGTTCCGGTACGGTATGATGGGTATGCCCTGTTCCCCTATAGAGGGGAGGTGCCGGTGGACATCGAGGGGGTGGTCCGGGCCCTGCAGGGGGAGGAGTGGTATAGGGGGCAGGTGGTGTACCGCCACGACCTGCCCCCTCGCCCCCCCCGGTGGGGGGAGGTGTCCCGCCCCTTCTCCCCCCCGGTGCAGAGGGCCCTGGAACGCCTGGGGGTGGAGCGCCTCTACCTCCACCAGGCGCAGGCGATCCACGCCGCCTGGGAGGGGCGCCATGTGGTGGTGGCCACCCCCACCGCCAGCGGGAAGAGCCTCTGTTACCACCTCCCCGTCCTGGACTCCCTCCTCACCGAGCGCCCCGCCCGGGCCCTCTACCTCTACCCCACCAAAGCCCTGGCCCAGGACCAACTCCGCACCCTCCACCTGTTGATACCCCCTGAGGGGGGACTCTCCTTCGGCATCTACGATGGGGACACGGGGGAGAGGGAGCGCCTCGCGCTGCGCCGTTCCGCCCGGCTCCTGCTGACCAACCCCGATATGCTCCACGTGGGCCTCCTGCCCAACCACCGGCGGTGGGCCCGCTTCTTTGCCGGCCTGCGGTGGGTTGTGGTGGACGAGGCCCACGTGTACCGGGGGGTCTTCGGCTCCCACGTGGCCAACCTCCTGAGGCGCCTCCGCCGGGTGTGCGCCCTCTATGGCAGCGCCCCCCAGTTCCTCCTCGCCTCGGGGACCCTGGCCAACGCCCGGGAGCTGGCGGAGGCCCTGACCGGCCTCCCCTTTACCGTGGTGGAGGAGGACGGCGCCCCCTTCGGCGGCAAGGTCTTCCTCCTGTGGAACCCCCCTTTCCTCGAGGAGGGGGGCCAGAGGCGGGTGAGCGCCACCGGGGAGACGGCGCGGCTGTGGGCCTTCCTCCTCCGGAGGGGGTGGCGGACCCTGGCCTTTGTGCGGAGCCGACAGGAGGCGGAGAGGGTGTACCGCCAGTGTCGGGAGGTCCTTGCCCGGGAGGCGCCTGCCCTTGTCCCCCGGATCGCCCCCTATCGGGGGACCTATCTTGCGGAGGACAGGCGCCGCATTGAAGAGGGCCTTTTCCGGGGGGAGGTGCTGGGGGTGGTCTCGACCAACGCCCTGGAGGTGGGCATCGACATCGGGGACCTGGACGCCACCATCCTCACCGGCTACCCAGGGAGCATCACCTCCACCTGGCAGCAGGCGGGGCGCAGCGGCCGGCGCGGGAGGGCGTCGTTGACCATCTTTGTCGCCCGGGATGACCCCCTCGACCAGTTCCTTGTGCAGGAGCCCTCTTTCCTCTTCCACCGCCCCCACGAGCACGCCCGCATCGACCCCGCCAACCCCTTCATCCTCCTGTCCCACCTCCTCTGCGCCGCCTACGAGGCCCCCCTGACGGCGGCCGACGCCCCCCTCTTCGGCCCCCGCTTCTGGGAGGTGGTGGAGGAGGGGGTGCGGCAGGGGGCCTTCAAGCCCCAGGGGGGGCGATGGTTCCTCTCCCCCACCAGGGGTTACCCGGCCGAGAGGGTGGACCTCCGGGCCGCCGGGGAGCGCTCCTATTGGGTGGTGGAGGAGGGGAGCGGACGTCTCCTGGAGAAGGGGGTCGAGGAGGGCACCGCCTTCCGTCAGCTCCACCCGGGGGCGGTGTACCTCCACCAGGGGGACCCCTTCCTGGTCCGGCGCCTCGACCGGGAGCGGCGCGTCGCCTTCCTGGAACCCACCGGCGCCCCCTACTACACCCAGTCCCGCGAGATCACGGACACGCGGGTCGTGAGGGTGTGGCGGGAGAAGCGGATGCCCTCGGGGGCCCGGGTCTTCCTGGGGGAGGTGGAGGTCACCAGCCAGGTGGTGGGTTTCGTCCGACGCGCCTTAGGCCGCGAGGAGGTCCTGGGGGAGGAGTTCCTGGACCTCCCCCCTCTCCGCTTCCGCACCGTCGCGGTGTGGTTCGATGTGCCGGACGCCTGCTGGCGGCGCCTCCTGGCGGAACGACGCGACGGGGCCGGGGGTCTGCACGCCTGTGAGCACGCCGCCATCGGCGTCCTGCCCCTTTTCGCCTCCTGCGACCGCAACGACATCGGGGGGGTGTCTACCCCCCTGCACCCGGACACGGGGGGGCCGGCGGTGTTCATCCACGACGCCTACCCTGGGGGGGTGGGTATCGCCGAGCACGGCTTCTCCGTTATCGAGGACCTGTGGGGGGCTACCCTGCGGACCATCGAGGGGTGCCCCTGTCGGGAGGGGTGTCCGGGGTGCATCCACTCCCCCAAGTGCGGCAACAACAACCACCCCCTGGACAAGGGGGTGGCGGTGGCCATCTTGCAAGGCCTGCTGGGCCGGGGGTTCTAGCGGGCTGCCCAGGGGCACGCCCCTACGGGGGCTCTGCCCCCCAAGGGGTGGAGGTGTGAAGGGTCTGTTCCGGGCGCCGGAGCGGATAGGGAGGGCCACGGCGGGGGTCGCCACCGGCCTGTTCGGCGACTCCATGCTGTACGCTGTCCTCCCCGCCCAGATGGGCGCCTTCGGCCTCTCCCCGGTGGCGGTGGGCCTGGCGCTGAGCGTGAACCGCTTCGTGCGCCTGTGGTCCAACGGCCTGGCGGCACGGGTCTATGGGCGTTTCGGGCGCGCCGTCCCCTTCACCCTCGCCATCGCCCTGGCGGCCGTCACCACTGCCCTATACGGGGTCGTGACGGGGGTGGTGGCCTTTTTGGTGGTGCGGGTTGTGTGGGGTGTCTGCTACTCGTTCCTGCGGCTCGGCGCGTACCTGGTGGTGCTGGAGGAGAGCGCCCCTCGGAATCGGGGACACCTCATGGGCTTCTTCCAGGGCGGTCAGCGGGTGGGGAGCATCATCGGGGCGTTGCTCGGGGGAGTGCTGTTCGACCTCCTGGCGCGGCGGAACAGCTTCCTGGCTATGGGGGCGCTGACCGCCCTGGGCCTCCTTCTCGCGCGGGGGATAGGGGGGCGTGGGGTTCCCGTGGGCGATACCCCTTCGGGTGGGGCCCCTCTGGCCTCCTTCTCCCTGCGGGGGTGGTTTGCGGGCATGCTGGCCGTCGACCTGCGCCGGCGCTCGGCCGACCTCCACCGCCGCTGGCTCGCCCTCTGTCTCGCCCTCTTCTGCCTGACGTTCACCATACAGGGGCTCCTGACGGCGACCCTGGGGTACTACCTGCGGCAGCGGTTGGGGGCCGATTTCACCCTCCCCCTCCTGGGTCTGGGCATCGCCTCGGTGGCGGCGGGGCTCCTGGCCCTGCGGTGGACGGCGGACCTGCTGGGGCCCGCCCTGGGGGCAATGGCCGACTGGGTGGGGCGGCGGCGTACTGTGGCCGTGGGGTTGCCCCTCCTGGCCCTGGGGATGGTCGCCCTGGCGTGGGTGCACCCCCCTGGGGTGGCCTTGCTCTTCCTCCCGGGGATCTTCGTGGCGGCGACGGCCAGCCAGGTCTCCCTGGACGCCCTGGCCGGGAACCTGGCCCCCCGGGAAGAGCGGGCCGTCTTCCTAGGGCGGTACACCACCTGGGCGGACCTGGGGGCAGCGGTGGGCCCCCTCCTGGGCTACCTGGCGCTGGCGCGGGCGCCCCTGCCCCTCCTCTACACCGCCGCCGCAGCCCTCCTGGCTGGGGCCACCCTCCTGTTCGCCAGGGTCACCTTCCGCCCCCGTAAAAAAGAAAGCCCTAGGTGACCTTTCAGTGTACCCCGCCAGCCTACGCTTCCCTATGCGCCGTTCGGGTTCCAGCGGGAGGCCTTCCCCCTACTGAGCGTTCGGTATGCTTTGGTCCAACGGGTTTACCCTACTCAACCACCCAGGGCACCCCCTTTATACCACCCGGCCGGCGGGTTGTCAAGGGGGAGGGATGGGAATTTTCCTGTCATGTATTATGCTTTTCCTTACGCAAGGTGTAAGATTCGTGCGGCGCGCAGGAGAAGGGAGGGGAGGGGTTCGGCGAGGCGGAGGGCCAGGGCCATGAGGGAGGTGATGGTGATGGCCAGGAGGGCCCCCCCGAGGACGTCGGAGGGGTAGTGGACGCCTGTGTAGACCCGTGCCAGCCCCCAGAGGCTGGCCAAGGCCAGGGCCAGGGCCCCGAGGGGGCGGTTGGTCAAGGCGATGCCGAAGGCCATGCCGAAGCCGACGGCGGCTGCGTTGGAGGGGAAGGAGGGGTCGGTGGGGGGGTAGAAGAGGAGGCGCACCTCATAGATGTGAAAGGGGCGGGGGCGGTAAAGGTACTGGTTGAGGATGAGGACGGCGAGGCTGCTGCCGCCGGCGCCCAGCAGGCTGCGGAGGACCGCCTTCTGATGCCGCTCCCGGCTGGCCCGCTCCCGGGGGGCGATCCACAGGCCCAGGAGGATCAGGGCCAGGGAGACGGGGACCAGGTAGTCGCTGGCCAGGTATTGGGCAAGGCGATCCACCCACGGCCAGCGCCCGGCCCACCCGTTCAACCAGAGGATCAGGTGCGCGTCCAGGTTTTGGACCCTCTCCACCATAGGGCCAGGGACCTCCCCAGGGTTTGCAAGTAGGGGGCCTCCCGCAACGCCTCCAGGCCCTCTGAGGGGGTAAAGTGGGGGGGGAGGGGGCGGGCGTTGACCACGGAGGTGACGAGGAGGGTGAACAGGAGGGCAGAGCCGGCGGCGAGGGTGAACACCAGGGCCTGGACGTTGCCGTTCAACCCCCCCTGGGTGTCCGGGATGAGGCGGGGGCCGGGGGCAAAGAACCACGTAAAGCCCAGGGCCAGGAGCCCAACCCCCAGAAGGGCCGAGGAGCAGCGGCCCCGGAGGAAGAGGAGGCCCCGCAGGCCGGCATAGGCCGCCGCGATCTGCACCACCCCCAGGCTGGCCAGGAAGACGAAGACGAAGTAATCGCCGGCCAGAGCGGGCATCGGGTCACCCCTTCACCGGAGGGGCTGCACCCCCTTCCCCTGGGATAGCATAGCCTCCGGGGCGCGCAGGGCGTGGGTCATACCGACCAGGAGGGGGAGGGTTATGGTAAAGAGGACCGTCCCCACCGACGCCCCCGACCCCCAGGCCAGGAGGGGGAGGGGGATGTAGATGGAGGCGAGGGCGACGGTCAGGCTCCGGGTGAGGAAGAAAGGGATCAGGGCCAGGGCCACCAGGGGGAAGGTGGCGTGGGGGAGGAAGGCCAGGAGGGCCCCCAGGGCGGTGGCCGCCCCTTTCCCCCCCCGGAAACGGAGGAAGAGGGACCAGTTGTGCCCGACCACCGCCAGCCCCCCCGCCAGCATCTGGGCGACAGGGCTTCCTGTCAGGGTAAGGGCCAGGAGGACCGCCGCCGCCCCCTTGCCCATGTCCACCAGCGCCACCGCCACCCCCTCCACCGGCCCTACCTCCCGCCACACATTGGCCGCCCCGGGGTTGCCGTCTCCCACCTGCCGGATATCCACCCCTCGGGAGAGGCGGGCGGCCACGTAGGCGCCGGGGAAGGAGCCCAGCATATAGGCGGTGCCCAGCGCCTCCATCCACAGCCAGAGGGACATCTCCCCCCCTACAGGCGGGCCCGCTGCCCCGCGGGGATGGCGGGGACACACCAGTGGAGGTACTTGGGGACCTGCCCCCGGATCACCTTGAAGTACAGGTCTTGGAGGGCCCGGGTGATGGGGCCAGGGGGGTTCACCCCGATGGGGTAGTGGTCGATCGCCCCCACAGGGGTGAGGTGGGCCGCCGTCCCTGTCAGGAACACCTCCTCGGCCAGGTACAGCTCCGCCCGCCCAATGGGGCGCTCCACCACCTCCAGCCCCAACTCCTCCCGGGCCAGGTGGATGACCGTATCCCGGGTGATACCCCCCAGGATGTTGTTGTAGAGGGGCGGGGTGATCAGGCGTCCCCTCTGCACGAGGAACAGGTTTTCCCCCGACCCCTCCGCCACATGCCCGTCCTGGTTCAAGAGGATGGCCTCGTCGTAGCCCCCCAACACCGCATCGGTCTTGGCCAGGATGCTGTTGACGTACAGGCCCGCGATCTTCACCCGGGGCGGGATCATGACCTCATCAATACGCCGCCAGGAGGAGGTCACGCACCGCAACACCCCCGCCTCCAGGTACCGCCCGAAGGGGACAGCCAGGAGGACAAAATCGTCTTCCAGCTCGTGGAGCTTCAGGTTGGCCACCTTTTGGGCCGCCTTAAAGGCGAGGGGGCGGATGTACAGGTCCTCGCGGAACCCCATGCGCTCCACCAACTCCACCGTGAGGCGCACCAGGTCGTCGACGGAGAGGGGGAGGCGGATGCGCAGGATCTTGCACCCTTCCAGGAGGCGCTGGTAGTGCTCCTTGGGGCGGAAGATGAAGAGGGTGCCGGCCTCCGGGTTCCAGTTGGCGCGGATCCCTTCGAAAACGGCGGTGCCGTAGTGCAGGGCGTGGGTCATGACCCCCACCTTGGCCTCGTGCACGGGGAGAAACCGGCCCTGGAAGTAACAGAGCGGCACCGGTTCCATGGCGCGCCCCCCCAGTGAAGGTTTTCGGCGTAGCCATTATACGGGGGTGGACCGCCCCCCACAAGGGGCGCCCACCGCCTCTCCCTGGGAGTGCCGAAGGAGGGAGTCGAACCCTCACGGGGGCGGCCCCCAGCGGTTTTTGAGACCGCCGCGTCTACCATTCCGCCACTTCGGCGTGGGGACGGCGGGTGCCCAGGACCCATGAAAGCACAACCCCCCTTGGCCTGACAACCCCGGGGGGTTAGGGGAGTAGGCCGGGGAGGAGGTGGACCACCATGCGCCCCCTGTTGGGGTCGATCTCCCGCACGACGGTATCGATGGCGGGGATGAGGACCTCCCCCCGGGGGCCCCGCACCACGTAGATGTCGTTGCTCCCCGTCTCCAAGATACGGTGGACGGTCCCCAAAAACTCCCCCGTTTCGGTCCACACCTCGAGGCCGAGGACCTGGAAATGGTAGAAGCGCTCGGGAGGGGGAGGGGTAAAGGGGACCTCCAGAAGGCGCCCCCGCAACGCCTCGGCGGCTTCACGGCTCTCCACCCCCCAGAGCCAGAGGAGGAGGGAGCCCCGCTGCCAGCGGACGCGGCGACACCGGTAGGGTTTCCCCTGGACCAAGACCTCAGCCCCCGGACGGAAGCGTTCGGGGCGTTCGGTGAGGACCTCAACCAGCAGGGCGCCCTCCAGGCCCCACGGGCCCAGGACCCGCCCCACCACAAGGTGTTGGGGGGGATCAGAGGGGGACAAGGCTAGAGGATCTGCAACGCCGCCTTGGTGCCTTCCTTAACGGCGGCGACCCGCAGGAGCACCCGCAGGGCCTCCGCCACCCGCCCCTGCTTGCCGATAATGCGCCCCTTGTCCTCCGGGGCGACCTCCAGGATGATCACCTTGCGCCCGTCCTGTTCCGTCTCGCTGACCTTGACGGCATCGGGGTTGTGGACGATGGACTTCGCCACGAATTCGATGAGGTCCTTCATGGCCACGGGTTATCCCCCTATGCCCAGTTTGGTGAAGAGCCGGGCCACCGCAGGGGTGGGTTGGGCCCCCCGCTGCAACCAGGCCTGCGCCCTCTCGGCGTGGACCCGGATCGTCGGGGGATCGGTGCGGGGGTTGTACACGCCCAAAGCCTCTATGTACGCCCCGTCCCTGGGGTTGCGGGAGTCCACCACAACAATCCGGTAGGTGGCCTGGTGTTTCCTCCCGACCCTCCGTAATCGGATACGCACCATGGCCGCCGACGGTTCTCCTTTCCCTCCCCCCTCTAGGGCTATGCTACCTCCCCCAGACCGGGGACGTCAACAGCCTCCCTGCCGAGGTTGGGACACGAGTTGGGACAAGGGGAGGGGGACCTCCTCGCCGATAGACTGGAGGATACCAAAAACCCCACCACAGGAGGTCCCCCATGGCTCACCGTATCCCCATGCGGGCATTTATGCAAGCCCTCTTTGCGGACACAACCCTGGCGGCTCAGGCGGCCGAGATCGCCCAGGCCCTCCTGGCCGCCCGCTCT
>Ga0079995_1049409_pt1 | contig 91705 bp, 86 predicted proteins | sample FaiFalFF_MnMetaG_2_FD_69198 | JGI IMG/M metagenome (GOLD analysis project Ga0079995, IMG submission 69198) | Freshwater microbial communities from Yellowstone National Park, Wyoming, USA - Fairy Falls C (FF_Mn_C) (SPADES assembly) (version 4) | ecosystem: Environmental > Aquatic > Freshwater >... | reverse complement strand
CCGCGGCCAACCCCCGCTCGACTTGCATGTTTTAGGCACGCCGCCAGCGTTCGCCCTGAGCCAGGATCAAACTCTCCAGATGGAAAGTTTCGATCCTTGACTCACCTCGGGCAGCAGGCACTGCCCGGGGGATTCCTCTCCTTGAGCCGCGTCGTTCCTGCCACTATTCGGTTTTCAAGGTCCCCGCCGGCCGCTTGCAGAGGCCGGCAACCCGTAACCTTAACACCTTCCCTCCATCCTGTCAACCGGCTCCACACCCGACAACTTCACCCGCGGGAAGACCGGTAGGGGGGAGGGTGTCAAGGTCCCCTGCCGGGTCACCTTGCGGTAACCCCGACAGCCACCCCTATCATACCTACGTGGTCTCGCCTGTCAAGATCCCCCAGGACCGAGGCGGATCCTGGCCCGCAGGGCTCGTGCTCTCCGGGACAGCGGCTGCCCTGGCTCGCTGGGTGAGGACCCTACGCGGGACGGGATCTCTCATGGCTACGCTCATCGGAACCGTGGTGTTCCGGGCCGGCGGCCTGAGGTGGTCGGCGGTTCTCCTGGCCTTCTTCGCCTCCGCCAATCTCCTGACCCGCTTTCCGGGCTCCCGGCGGGATCGCTCGGGACGTACGGGCCGACAGGTCCTGGCCAATGGAGGCGTGGCCGCCCTCGCCGCGCTGCTGTCCCGCCGGTGGCCCAGGGCCTCCCGGGCCTTCGCGGGGGCCGTGGCAGCCGCGTGGGCGGACACGTGGGCTACGGAGATCGGAGTGCGCTACGGCGGCCTCCCGCGCCACCTCACCATGCGCACCCAGGTTCCACCGGGGACCTCCGGGGGCGTCACTTGGCTCGGGACCCTGGCCGGAGCCGCCGGCGCGGCCCTGTGCGGGCTTGCAGCGCAGGCAACGGGCGTGGCGTCCCCCGGCATCACGGCCCGTGCGGGTGTCCTTGGGATGCTCCTGGATAGCCTCCTCGGTGCTACCCTACAGGCCCGCTACCGCTGCCCCCGGTGCGGGCGGATTGGAGAGCAGCGTCGCTGCGCCTGTGGGAGTTGGAGCCGGCAGATCTCAGGTCTACGCAGCCTCGACAACGACGGGGTGAACCTCCTCGCCACGGGCTTCGGGGCCCTCGTGGCTTACCGGAGCTCCGCCCCTTCCCCAGGCAGTTTAAAGACGGGGAGGACCCCCATGTGGAAGATGTCGTCCCGGTCGTAACCCTCCAGGAGCAGCGCCGCCCGCTTGACCACTTCGCCCCCGGCCTGCGCCACCAGCTCCTCCATGGCCCGTACGGTCTCTCCGGTGCTCACGATGTCGTCCACGATTCCCACCCTCCGGCCCGCCAACTTCAGGGCATCCCGACCGTCCAAGTAGAGCTCCTGCTCTGTTTTCGCCGTGATGGGCTTGTAGCGGACCACCAGCGGCGAGAGCATGAAGGGACGGATCTCCTTCCGGCACACCACGTAGGGCCGCAGGCCGAGGTAGGTGGCGATGGCGTGGGCGAGCGGGATTCCCTTTGTCTCCGTGGTCACGAGTACCTCGCAGCTCTCCATCTGCGGCGCGAGCGCCCGGGCCGCTCGATCGATGACCTCTGTGTCCCCAAGGCTGTAGTAATACGCGATCCAGGTATCCGGCGCCACCTGAATGAGAGGAAGGCGCCGCCGGGCCCCCGCGATCTCCAGCTCGTAGTTCAATTGCCCCTGAAACGGCAGAACGTACGTCATCCTCCGTCCCCCCACGGCAGGCCCCGACGGCATCTTACCACTAGTGGCGGAAGTGTCGAATGCCCGTGAACACCATGCTGCACCCCGCCTGCTCCGCGGCCGCGATCACCTCCGGGTCCCGCACAGACCCTCCTGGCTGGACAATGGCTACCACCCCTGCCCGGGCGGCTTCCTCCACCCCATCGGCGAAGGGGAAGAAGGCGTCCGAGGCCAGCACCGCGCCCCGGGCCCGCTCTCCCGCCTTGCTCAGCGCCACCCGCACGCTGTCCACCCGGCTCATCTGTCCTGCCCCGACCCCGACGACCTCCCGGCCGCGGGCAAGCACGATGGCGTTGCTCTTCACATGCTTGCAGACCACCCAGGCGAAACGGAGATCCTCCCACTCCTCCGGCGTGGGCGTACGGGAGGTCACCACCCGTACCTCCTCCTGCCGCCAGGTCATGCGGTCCGGTTCCTGCACCAGCACTCCGCCCAGGACGCTGCGGAGCTCCCAGGCAGCTGGCTGGGCGGGAGGGGCGATCCGCAGGAGCCGCAGGTTCTGCCTCCCCCGCAGGATCTCCAGGGCCTCTGGCGTAAAGCCCGGGGCCACTACGACCTCCAGGAAGACCTCCCGGAGGAGCCGTGCGGCTGGGCCATCCAGGGGGCGGTTGAGCGCTACGATCCCGCCGAAGCGACTGGTCGGATCTCCCCTTAGGGCTCCCCGCACGGCTTCTTCCGAGGTCCGGCCGAGCGCGCACCCGCACGGGTTTGCGTGCTTCACCACCACCGCCGCGGGCTCCGAAAACTCCCACACCAGCCGCCAGGCGGCGTCCGCGTCGAGGAGGTTGTTGTACGAGAGGGGTTTCCCACTCACCTGCTCGGCCCTGGGGAGGCTCCCCGGAGGAGCAAAGGGGTCAGCGTAGAAGGCCGCCCGCTGGTGGGGGTTCTCGCCGTATCGCAGGTCCTGGCGCTTGCGCCACGCTCCCACCAGCCGCTCCGGGAACCCTTCCGTTCCGCTCCGGGCCGCGAGGACGCGGCTGATGAGGGCGTCGTAGTCGGCCGTGTACCGGAAGGCCTCCACCGCAAGCCGCCCGCGGGTCTGGGGGAGGACCTGGCCGTGGCGCCGCAGCTCCTCCAGGACAGGTCCGTACTGTCGGGGATCCGTGAGGACCGCCACCCGGTCGGCGTTCTTGGCCGCGGCCCGGATCAGGGCCACCCCGCCCACATCAATCTCCTCCACCAGTTCCTCCCACGGCCGGTCCGAGGCAGCCGCCTCCTCGAACCGGTACAGGTTCACGGCCACGACCTCGATGGGACGGACCCCGAGCCGCTCTAGCTCCGGGAGGTCCGTGCTCCGGGCTAGGATCGCGGCGTGGATCGCCGGGTGGAGGGTCTTCACGCGCCCACCGAGGAGCTCCGGGAAGCCGGTGAGCTGGGAGATCGGGATCACCGGGATCCCCGCCTCCGCTAAGATCCGGGCGGTCCCCCCCGTGCTGACGAGCTCGAATCCAAGTTCCCGAAGACCCCGGGCGAACTCCGCGATCCCGGTCTTGTCCGTCACGCTGAGCAGAGCCCTCCGCACTTAGGGCCTCCGTGTCTCCAGATCCTCCCACCGGACCTCCCCCAGGGTCACCCGCCGGATGGCCTCTGGGTAGATCCGGTGCTCCTCCTGGGCCACCCGGGCCGCCAGGGTCTGCGGTGTATCTCCTGGGAGCACGGGGACCTCCGCCTGGAGGATGATGGGGCCTTGATCAACCTCCTCCGTGACGAAGTGCACCGTGCATCCGGTGACCCGAACCCCGCTTTCCAGCACCGCCCGGTGCACCCGTTCCCCGTACATGCCCTTTCCACCGAAGGCGGGAAGAAGGGAGGGGTGGATGTTCAGGATCCGGCCCCGGTAGGCGGCCACGAAGGGCGGATCCAGGATCCGGAGGAACCCCGCCAGGCAGATGAGCCCCACGCGGTACGGCTCCAGCACCGCCTCCAGCTGCCGGCAAAAGGTGCTGCGGTTCCGGAAGGCGGACCAGTCCACCACGTGGGCCGGCACCCCGGCCCGCCGCGCCCGCTCCAGGGCGAACGCGTCCGGCCGGTCCGAGACCACGACCACCACCTCCGCAGGGTAGTCCGGCCGTACACATGCGTCCAGGATGGCCTGGAGGTTCGTGCCGTTTCCGGAGACCAATACCGCAAGCCGTACCCGCCCGGACACGCCTTACCCCTCCGTCCGGATCTCCACCGCCCGCTCTCCCGCGGCGACCTCCCCGATCACCCAGACCTCCTCCCCGCGCGCTCGGAGGAAGGCCGGAGCATCCTCCGCCGCATCCGGCCGCACGCACAGGATCATGCCGACCCCCATGTTGAAGACCCGGAACATCTCCTCCGGCTCCACGGGTCCTTCCCGGGCGATGAGCCCGAACACGGGCGGAACCGGCCAGCAGACCTCCACCCGGGCCCTACACCCCTCGGGGAGGATGCGCACGAGGTTCCCGCCGATCCCGCCACCCGTCACATGCACGATGCCCGTCACCTGACCGGGGAAGGCCTCAAGCAGGCAGAGCACGCTCAGGGCGTAGCACCGGTGGGGTCGGAGGAGGGCCTCCCCCCGGGTGCACCCGAGCTCCGGCTCGTACCGGTGGACGTCCTCGGGGCTGCGCAGGAGCACCCGCCGGGCGAGGGAGTAGCCGTTGGTGTGCAGGCCCGCGCTCCCGAGCCCCACGAGCACATCGCCGGGCCGGATCCGGGAGCCGTCCACGAGCCGGTCCTGGGCCACCGCGCCCACCGCGCACCCCACCACCTCGTAGCCCTCCTCCCGGTAGACGTCTGGCATCTGGGCGGTTTCCCCGCCCAGGAGCGCTACCCCGTAGGTCCTGCACGCCTCCACGATCCCCCCAAGGACCGCCTCCACCACCTCCGGCCGCCACCGTCCAGAGGCGAAGTAGTCGAGGAAGAAAAGCGGCCGGGCGCCGTGACAGGCCAGGTCGTTGAGGTTGTGGGCCACCACGTCGTGCCCGATGACCTGGTGGTCGCCCACCAGGTTCGCCACCTCAGTCTTAGTGCCCACCCCGTCCACGGTGGCCACTAGGATCCAGTCCTCCCCCCCGGGGAAGCGCATGAACCCCCCGAATAGGCCCACCTGATCCAGAACCGTGGGGGTGAAGGTGGACCGGATCCGCTCCCGGAAGCGCTGCAGGAGCGCCTCCTTCTCCTCCGCATGGACCCCGACATCCCGGTACGCGATGGGCTTCATCGTCGTTCCAGGGCGTACTTCCCCGCTTCGGACTCCGTGGGCGTGGGCGTGGGGTAGCGGCCATCCAGGCACGCCATGCACAGGACTTGGCCCGGAAGGCCGATGGCGGTTACGAGCCCCTCCTGGCTCAGGTACCCGAGGCTCTCCGCACCGATCTCCCGCCGGATCCCTTCCACGTCCAGCCGGGCGGCCACGAGTTGCCCCCGGCTACTGGTGTCCACGCCGTAAAAGCAGGGCCAGCGGATCGGAGGGGAGGAGATCCGCAGGTGAACCTCCCGGGCTCCGGCCTCGCGCAGCGTGCGCACGATCCGGGCGCTCGTGGTCCCCCGCACGATGCTGTCGTCCACCAGCACCACCCGTCGGCCCGCGACCACGGCCCGTACCGCGCTGAGCTTGGCCTGGACCCCGAAGGCTCTCCGGGCAGGATCCGGCTCGATGAAGGTCCGACCCACGTACCGGTTCTTCACTAATCCCAGTTCGAAGGGCAGCCCGCTTTGCTCCGCGTACCCCAGGGCCGCGGAGGTGCCGGAGTCCGGAACCGGGATCACCACATCCGCATCCGCGGGGTGCTCCTGAGCCAGGACGCGGCCCATGCGGCGCCGCACCTCATGCACGGTGCGCCCCAGCAGCACGGTATCGGGCCGGGCGAAGTAGATGAACTCAAAGACGCAGCTGGCCGGCCGTCCTCCGGGGAGGACCTGCTCCGCGCGCACCCCGTCCCTTCCGACCGCCACCATCTCCCCGGGCTGCACGTCCCGCACATACACCGCCCCCACGGAGTCCAGGGCGCAGGTCTCGGAGGCCACCACCCATCCCTCCTCCAACCGGCCCAGCACCAGGGGCCGGATCCCGTACCGGTCCCGGAAGGCGAAGAGGCTCCCGCCCGCGAGCGCGGTCACGGTGAACGCGCCCTCCAGACGCACCATGGTGGCGCGGATGGCTTCCTCCACCGAATCCACCCGGGCGGCGGCGATGGAGAGGGCGATCACCTCGGTGTCGCTGGTGGTCCGGAACACCATCCCCCGCGCTTCCAGCTCTGCCCTGAGCTGGGGGGCGTTGGTGAGGTTGCCGTTGTGGGCCACGGCCACGGGTCCCCACCGGGAGGGAACCACCACGGGCTGGGCGTTGGCGGGGACCGCGGAACCCATGGTGGAGTACCGGACATGCCCAACTCCCACGGAGCCCGGTATCCCGGTGGGGCCCATTCGGAAGACCTCGGAGACGAGCCCCATCCCCTTGTGCACGTGGAGGTTTGCGCCATCGTAGGTGGCCATCCCCGCGCTCTCCTGCCCCCGGTGCTGGAGGGCCAACAGCCCCGTATACACGAAGGGAGCGGCATCCCCCCGACGCAGGGCGATGCCGAAGACCCCGCACTCCTCCCGCCACCGATCCGTCATCCCTCCCACGCCTCCCTCAGGTCCGCCATCCCGATCTCGATCCCGCCAACGGCGAGCCGGATCCGGAGGGCCTCTCCCCCTACCCGGCCCAGCAGCCGCACGGGCACCCGGTGCCGCGAGCACCGGGCGCAGAAGGCCTCGTACCGATCCACGGGCACCGTGACCACTACCCGGGACGGCCCTTCCCCGAAGAGGAGTTCGTCCGCCCGGGCCTGTTCCAGGGAGAGGTCGCAGGTTGCCCCCACTCCCCCAAGAAGGCAAGCCTCCGCCAGGGCGACCGCGAGCCCTCCATCGCTGAGGTCGTGCGCGGAGCGCACCAGACCTTCCTCCGCCGACCGCACGAGGAGGTTCACCAGGCGCGCGTGCAGGTGGAGCTCTGGGACCCGCGGGCGGCCTGCCACAAGGCCGTGCACCTCCTTCAGGTAGGTGCTTCCCGCAAGGGAGGCCTCGGGGGCGCCCAAGAGCACCACAAGGTCTCCGGGGCGCTGGAAGCCGCTGGGGACCGCCCGGCTCACGTCCTCCAGTACCCCGAGGACGGCCACGATGGGCGTGGGGTAGATGCGGTCGGTGGACTCGTTGTACAGGCTCACGTTGCCGCCGATCACGGGAATCCCCAACGCCCGGCAGGCGTCCGCGATTCCCTCCACCACCCTCCGCAGGCTCCACGCCACCTCCGGCCGCTCGGGGCTTGGGAGGTTGAGCCCGTCCGTCAGGGCCACCGGCCGCGCACCGCTACAGGCCACGTTCAGGGTCGCCTCGCACACCGCCCAGGCTCCCCCGCACCACGGATCCAGGTGGGCGATGCGGCCGGGACCGTCCACACTGAGGGCGATGCCCAAGGGAGGCGCCTCCTTGACGCGCAGCACCGCGGCGTCGGAGCCCGGCCCCACCACGGTGTTGATCTGCACCATGTGGTCGTACTGGGTGTAGATCCAGCGTTTGCTGCGAATCCCGGGCGTCCGCAAAAGCTGCAGGAGAACCCCCGCAAGATCCTCCGGTACCGGGAGGGTCTCCGGGCAAAGCGGCGGGGGTCCGTAGGGTTGCTCGGGGACCCGGCGCTCAGGAGCGCCGGCCACGAGTTCCGGGGGGAGCTCCGCCACCAACCGCTCCCCGTCGTAGACCCGCAGGACCCTCTCCTCCGTCACAACCCCGATGGGCTCCGCCACCAACCCCCACCGCCGGTACAGGTTGGCCACCTCCTCCTCGCGGCCCCGCTCCACCACCAGCAGCATCCGCTCCTGGGACTCGCTGAGGAGGACCTCTTCCGGCCGCATCCCCTCCTCCCGGCGGGGCACCCGGTCCAGGTGGATCCGCATGCCCACCCCTCCCCGGGCGCTCATCTCTGCGGCCGCGCACACCAGTCCCGCGGCACCCATGTCCTGGACGGCCACCACGGCTCCGGTCCGGTAGGCCTGCAGGGTAGCCTCGATGAGGAGCTTGCCGGCAAACGGATCCCCGATCTGGACCGCGCTCCGATCCCGCACCTCGCTTTCCGCATCCAGTTCCTCGGAGGCGAAGGCAGCCCCCCCGATACCGTCCCGGCCCGTACGGGCCCCCGCGTACAGGACCACGTTCCCGGGGCCCCGGGCGGCGGCGCTCTGCACTTGAGAGGAGCGCAGGATCCCCACGCAGCACACGTTCACGAGGGGGTGGTGGGTGTAGCAGGGATCCACGTGGACCTCCCCGCCCACCACGGGGACCCCGACCGCGTTCCCGTAGTGGGCGATGCCGGCCACCACGCCTTCCAGGAGCCGCCGCGCCCTCGGGTCCTCCCCGAACCGCAGGGAATCGAGCAGGGCCACGGGTCGGGCCCCCATGGCGAGCACGTCCCGGAGGATCCCGCCCACACCCGTGGCGGCACCGTGGAAGGGATCTACGGCGCTGGGGTGGTTGTGGCTCTCGATCTTTATGGCCACCGCGATCCCCGGCGCCACCTCCACGACCCCTGCGTTGGACCCCGGCCCCCGCAGCACCCCGGGTCCTTCGGTAGGCAGGATCCGGAGGAAAGAGCGGGAGTGCTTGTAGGAGCAGTGCTCAGACCACATCGCCTCGAACACCCGCCACTCCACGGGGTTCGGCTCCCGCCCAAGGCGCCTCCGGATCTCCGCCACCTCCTCGGGGAAGAGGCGGAGTTTGCGTTCCGCTACGACCTCGGCCATACCGCCTCCCTGCGATGGGTCCGGACCCAGTCCGCCATGCTCTCAAACAGCCTCCGGCCGTCCTCCCCGCCCAGGATCCCTTCCGCACACCGCTCCGGGTGCGGCATGAGGCCCAGCACGTTCCCGGCCCCGTTGCAGATCCCCGCGATCCCGTGCAGGGAGCCGTTGGGGTTTTCGCCCTCGTACCGGAACACCACCCGACCCGCAGCCTCCAGGTGCTCCAAGGTGGCAGGATCCGCGTGGTAACGGCCCTCCCGGTGCGCGATGGGCATGCGGACCACCTCTCCCGGCCGGTACCGGGAAGTAAAGGGGGTGTCCGTGCGCTCCACCCGGACGTGCACCCACCCGCACCGGAACCGGGCATCGAGGTTGGGGAGTAGGGCCCCCGGGAGGAGCCTCGCCTCCAGCAGGATCTGGAACCCGTTGCAGATCCCGAGCACAAGCCCCCCGTGGGCCGCGAACTCCCGCACCGCCCGCATCACCGGACTCGTGGCCGCGATGGCCCCGGGCCGGAGGTAGTCGCCGTAGGAGAACCCGCCGGGCAGCACCACGGCATCGAGACCCGCAAGATCCGTCTCCTCGTGCCAGATGGAGACCGCCTCGACCCCCACCACCTTCTCCAGCACCCACCGGCAGTCCGCATCACAGTTGGATCCCGGGAAGGTCACCACCCCGAACCGCACCTCACGCCTCCTCCACCCGCCACTCCTCGATGAGGGGGTTGGCGAGGAACCGCGTGCACAGCTCTTCAGGATCCACCCCTTCCGGCAACGCCAGCTCCACGGCACGGCCCACCCGGACCTCCGCCACCGGGTAGCCCAGCGCCTTGAGGCCCGTGGCCACCGCCTGGCCCTGGGCGTCCAGAACCCCGGGCTTGAGGAAGATCACCACCCGTACCCGCTTCACCGCAGCCCCCACACGGGGATCTGCCCCGTGAGCCGACGGTAGGCCTCGAGGTACCGGGCACGGGTGGCCTCCACGACCTCCGGCGGAAGCGGAGGGGCAGGAGGCTGCTTGTTCCATCCGATCCGCTCCAGGTAGTCCCGCACGAACTGCTTGTCAAACGACTCCATGGACCCCTCGCTCTCGTACGCCTCCCGATCCCAGTACCGGGAGGAGTCCGGAGTCCCCAGCTCGTCGATGAGCATGAGCTTCCCCTCCCGGATCCCGAACTCGAACTTGGTATCCGCCAGGACCAGCCCCCGACCGTACGCGTAGTCGTGCAGGAACCGGTACAGCATGAGACTCGTCTCCCGCAGGCGTTCGGCCAGCCCCTCCCCCACCACCTCTGCCACGGCCTCGAAGGGCACGTTCTCGTCGTGCCCCGCCTCGTTCTTGGTGGCGGGGGTGAAGATGGGCTCCGGGAGCCGCTCGCCTTCCCGAAGTCCCCGCGGAAGCCGGATCCCGCACACCGCTCCGGTCCGTGCGTAGTCCCGCCACCCGGACCCCGCAAGATACCCCCGGACCACGCACTCGAAGGGGATCCGTTGGGCCCGCCACACCAGCATGGTGCGGCCCTCCAGCTCCGCGAGGGCCTCCGCGGGTTGCCCCAGGACCTCCGAGAAGGCCCTCAGATCCGTGGTGATGAGGTGGTTGGGGATGAGGGGAAGGGTGCGGGAAAACCAGAAGGCCGAGAGCTGCGTGAGGACCTTGCCCCGATCCGGGATGGGCGTGGGGAGCACGCAGTCGAAGGCGCTCAGACGATCCGTGGTCACGATGAGCAGCCGCTCCCCCAGGTCGTACACGTCCCGCACCTTGCCTCGGCGGTAGAGGGGAAGGGAGAGAACGGGGCTCACGCGGGCTTCTCCTTCGGCAGGATCCCGACCCGACTCAGGATCTCGTCCACGTGCGCGAGGTACGGCGCGGGGTCGAAGCAGGCCTGCAGGACCGCCTCGTCCGCGTACCGCCGGATGGCGGGATCTTCCAGCAGGGCCCGCAGGAAGGCATCCGGGGCCCGGTGCGGGTCCTCCTCGACCCGGAAGGCGGCCTGCTGCACGGCCCGGTACGCCTCCTCCCGGGGCATCCCCCGCTCCACCAGGAGGAGCAGGACCCGATGGGAGTACACGAGGCCGCCCGCGCGGTCAAGATTGCGGCGCATGTTCTCCGGATAGATCCGGAGGTGAGTGAGCACGTAGCGCATCTGCCGCAGAGCGTAGTGGAGCAGGGTGGTGGCCCCTGGAAGGGTGAGGCGCTCGTTGCTGGAGTGGCTGATGTCCCGCTCCCCCCACAGGGCCTCGTTCTCCAGGGCCACGAGGCTCATTCCCCGCAACATCCGTGCGAGTCCCGTGATCCGCTCGCACAGGATGGGGTTCCGCTTGTGCGGCATGCCGCTCGATCCCGTCTGGCCCACTTCGAAGGGCTCTTCCACCTCGTGGATCTCCGTGCGCTGGAGGCTGCGGATCTCCGTGGCGATGCGCTCGAGACTTCCCGCGGTGACCGCAAGGGCGCACAGGAGCTCCGCATGCCGGTCCCGCGAGACGATCTGGGTGGAGACCGCCTCCGGCACCAGGCCCAGCCGCTCGCACACGTACGCCTCGGCCCACGGCGGGAGGTGCGCGTAGTTGCCCACCTCTCCGGAGAGCTTCCCCACCCGCACCGTATCCCGGGCCCGCTGGAGGCGCTCGCGGTTCCGCCACAGCTCCGCGAACCAGCTCGCCACCTTGAGCCCGAAGGTGGTGGGTTCCGCCACCATCCCGTGGGTGCGGCCCGCCATCAGGGTGGCCCGATGCCGAGCCGCGAGCTCGGCGAGAACCCGGAGCAGCTCGTCCAGTTCCTGCAGGAGGAGGTCTAGGGCCCGCACGAGGAGGACCGCGGTGGCGGTGTCCACCACGTCACTGGACCCGATACCCCGGTGCAGGTAGCGGGCGTCCTCCCCCAGGTCTTCCGAGACCACCTCCAGGAAGGCCACCACGTCGTGCCGGGTACGCCCCTCCGCCTCCCGCACCCGCTCGGGATCCGGAACCCGAGCCCGGGCCCGCAGGCGCGAGGCGACCTCCTGCGGAATCAGCCCATGCGCGGCCTGGGCCTCCACGGCCAGGAGCTCCACCTCGAGCCAGGTGGCGAGCTTCGTGCGCTCGCTCCACAGCTCCGCCATCTCCGGGGTGGTGTACCGGGGGATCACAATACCCCTCCCGGGGTATGGATGGTGTGCTCCCGCCGGGCACCCGTGCCGATCAGGGTGACGGGGGCCCCGCACAGCTCCTGGATCCGCCGCACGAAGGTCCGGGCCTCCGGAGGAAGATCCGCGAACCGGGCGATTCCGGAAGTGGAAGTGCGCCATCCCGGGAGCTCCTCGTACACGGGCCGAACCCGTTCCAGCACGGGGGTAGGTGGGACCGCCTCTAAGAGCTTTCCTCCGAGGTCGTAGGCCACGCAGATCCGAACGCGGTCAAACGCGTCGAGCACATCGAGCTTCATGAGGGCCACCTCCGTGCACCCGTTGAGTCGGGCCGCAAACCGGGCTGCCACGCCGTCAAACCACCCGCACCGGCGGGGTCGGCCCGTGGTGGCCCCGTACTCCCCGCCCAGTTCCCGCAGCCGTTCCCCTACCTCTCCCCGCTCCTCCGTAGGGAGGGGGCCTGACCCCACCGCGGTGGTGTACGCCTTCACCACGCCCACGATGCGGGTGATGCGGTGCGGCGGGATCCCAGCGCCCGCGCACGCGCCGCCCGCGAGGGTGGTAGAGGAGGTCACGTAGGGGTACTCCCCCCAGTCCAGGTCCCGCATGGCGCCCAGGTGTCCCTCCAGGAGGACCGGAGCGTCGCGTTCCAGCGCCTCCTGCACGACCTCAAACCCGTCCACGATGTGGGGCCGGAGGCGCTCCGCCCACCCCCGCAGCCGGTTCCGCAAGGCCTCGGCATCCACGGGGGGTTGCCCATACAGGGCCTGCAGCAGGGCGTTGCGCCGTGCGAGGAGCACCGCCAGCTGCCGATCGCAGAACTCCGGATCCAGTAGGTCCCCCGCCCGCAGCCCGATGCGGGCCACCTTGTCCGCGTACGTGGGCCAGATGCCCTGGCGGGTCGTCCCGTGGGCGCGGGCTTCGTCCTCCGCCACGTCCATCTGAACGTGGAAGGGGAGGGTGAGATGGGCCCGGTCGGAGAGGAGCAGCTCTCCCCGCAGGAGGTCCCGCTCCTGCAGGACCTCCATCTCCCGAAGCAGCACCTCCGGGTTCACCACGCAGCCCGGACCGATGAGGTTGCGGCACCCGGGGTTGAAGATGCCGGAGGGGATGAGGTGCAACCGGAAGGTCCCCCACTCGTTCACGATGGTGTGGCCCGCGTTGGCCCCTCCGTTGAACCGGATCACCAATTGCGCCCGCTGCGCCAGGAGATCGATCACTTTGCCCTTCCCCTCATCCCCCCAGTGCAGTCCCACCACCGCGGTCACGGGCATGGCTTGCCCCTCACGCTCCGGTACTGGCCTGGGCCCGGCGGCCGATGTCCCGGCGGAACTGCATCCCCTCGAAGCGCACCTCCTCCACGGCCCGGTACGCGACCTCGCAGGCGGCCGTGAGGGTCTCGCCGAGTCCCACCACACTCAGGACCCGACCGCCCGCGGTGTAGAGAGCGGCGTCGCGTTCTTCCGTTCCCCCGTGGAACACCACAACCCCCGGCCGCCCCTCCAACCGCTCAAGGCCGTAGATCCGTCGCCCACGCACGGGCTGCTCGGGGTACCCCTCACTCGCGAGCACCACGCAGCAGCTGGCCCCGTCTGCCCACCGGACGGACACCTGGTCGAGGGTTCCCGAACACGTGGCGAGAAGGATCTCGAGGAGATCGCTTTCGAGCAGCGGGAGCAGGGCCTGGGCCTCTGGGTCCCCCCACCGGGCGTTGAACTCCAGGACCTTCGGGCCCTCCGCGGTGAGCATGAGACCCGCGTAAAGCACCCCGCAGAAGGGCGCCCCCTCCGCGCACAGGGCCCGGGCGGTAGGTTCCAGGATCTCCTGTACGATCCGCGCCTCCAATCCCGGACAGACCCGCAGCGGTGCGATGGCCCCCATCCCACCCGTGTTGGGGCCCCGGTCTCCATCCAGCAGGCGCTTGTGGTCCTGGGCGAGGGGAAGAGGGACCACGTGCTCGCCGCTCACGAAGGCGAGCGCAGAAGCCTCTTCTCCCTCCAGGTACTCCTCCACCACCACCCGCCGGCCCGCCTCCCCCAGCCGGCCCTGCACCATGAGACGCTGAATCGCCACTTCCGCCTCGGCGGGATCCCGACACACCACGGACCCCTTGCCGGCCGCGAGCCCGTCCGCCTTCACCACGCAGGGGCCCCTCCGGACCCGGACCCACCGTACCGCCTCTTCGGGATCCTCGAAGGCCCGGTACTCAGGCTGCGGGATCCCGTGGCGCCCGAGGAGTTCCTTAGCAAAGATCTTCGACGATTCAATGCGGGCCGCCCGCTGGGTGGGCCCGAAGACGAGAAGGCCCCGCGCGGTGAGGACGTCCACGAGGCCCAGGGCCAGGGGTTCCTCCGGTCCCACCACGATCAGATCCGGCCTGTGCTCCTCCGCGAGGGCCACAATTCCCGGGACATCCGTAGCCCGCACGGGAAAGCACCGGCCGTACCGCGCCATCCCCGGGTTCCCTGGGGCACACAGGATCTCGGAGACGAGCCGACTTCGCCGGAGAGCCCACGCGAGCGCGTGCTCACGCGCTCCAGAGCCCACGAGGAGAACCCGCACCCTCAGTAACCCTCAGCCGTTCGGGATTTGCGGATATCCCTTGCGATCCGGCCCCATCATAGCCACGAATCCTCCTCGGGTAAAGGAGACCTCACAGCTAAAGTTCGCCTTTTACCTCCTCGGGCTGGTCCGGGGAGGAAGGTGGGGACTACGGGTTTGGGGGGGTTGCTCGGAGCAAGCCCTCGTCGTGCACGGCTCTCCCACCCACGAGGGTGAGGACGCTCCGGATGCCCTTGAGCCCCTCGTCGGGCACCTGAAACGGGTCGCGGTTGAGCACCACGAGATCCGCCCACTTGCCCACCTCGAGGCTCCCGAGGTGATCCTCTTCCTTGAGGAACCAGCCGTTGGCGCGGGTGTACAGGCGCAGCGCCTCCTCCCGGGAGATCCGCTGGTCCTCGTTGATGGGCTCCCCGCGGGCGTTCACGCCGGTGGTGGCGTAGTAGATGTGCAGCCACGGGTTCATGGGCGCGATCTGCATGCCGTCCGAGCTCAGGCCCACGGGGATCCCGCTTTCCACGATCATCCGGAAGGGAGGGCCGTTGGCTTCCCGGGTACCCGCGAGATACCGCCACCCGGTGAGGGAGAGGCCACCGCCCAGGGCCTTGAGCCGGTCCACCCACTCCCGGGTGATGAAGGGGACGTGCGCGAGGACCCAGCGCAGCCCTCCGATGGGGAATTCCCGGTTCACCTCTTCCCAGCCCCGGATGAGGGCTTGGAAATCGGTCCGGGTGAGGGAGTGGTTCTCGTTCCGCCAGCCCGCGGCGGCCACGAGTCGGGTGCCCACCCGCCAGGCCTCGCTGGGCTCCGCGTGGGCGAAGAGCTCGAAGGGATCCCCCGCGGTGAACTCTCCGATCCCCAGGGTGCGGATCCACTCGTCCCCGAACTCGGGGAACGTGTTGCGCAGCCGCTCCCGCAGGGTAGGGACCTCCGGTGAGAGGTCCGTGTGGAGGAAGTTGATCCGGATCCGGGCCGGGAGTTTCCCCTGAGCGTGCAGCTCAAAAAATGGCCGATGCATGGAGTAATTGTCCTCGTGCGCAGCTCCGTCCGCCGGGGTGTTCGTGGCCTGAAAGGCCCCCTGGTCCAGGTGGGTGGTCACCCCCAGGCTGAGGCCGTACCGCAAAGCGTCCAGGGCACTCCGCTGCCGTTCTCGGGGGGTCAGCAGTTCCCGGCGCAGGGCCAGGAGGGCACGGTTCGAGGCCTCCCCTGCGGCGATGGCTCCGTCCTCGCGCACGGGGATGCCCCGTTCCCCAAAGAAGCGCTGCCCCAGGGAGTTCGTCACCGAGGGCCCGCTGAACCCGATGGAGAGGTACACGGGATTGTGCGGTACCGCCTCGTCCAGCTCCCGCCGCGTGGGCAGGCGGCGCTCCCGGAACTGGTTGAAGTGGAACCCGCCGATGGTGGTGAGGAAGGCCCCCCGAGGAGCCGAAGCGGCCCGGGCGGCCAGGATCTCCTGGACCTCCCGGATGGAGGCGGCGTTCTCCAGCGGCGTGTGGTGTCCGGGACGGTTCGCCATCAGGGCGATGTGGTTGTGGTTGTCAATGATCCCGGGGATGACGGCCCGCCCCTGGAGATCCATCTGTCGGGCTGGCAAGCCCTGGATCGGGAGGGCGTTCCCCACGTACGCGATGCGGCCGTCGCGGATCAGCACCACGGAAGCCCGGGGATTGCGGGGGTCCATGGTGTAGATCCTCCCGTTGAACAGGAGGAGATCCTGAGGAGCCGGGACCCGCTGCTCCTGGGCCTCTCCACGGGGGCCCGCCGTCCGGGTCGCGTCCCACCGTCCGACGGACGCCACGCCCGCGAGGAATCCGAACCTTAGGAACTCCCTCCGGGAAAAGGTCCGCCCAAACCCGTGTCGCATCTCTCCCCTCCAAAGAAGTCCTCCGCCTGCCCTCACAACCCCAAAAGCGCCGCCGGGTTCCGACGTCCCATCCAGTCCAATTCGCGGTCCGTGATCCCCAGGATTCGGAGCTGGCGCACGAAGGCCAAGTACCCCTCCGCGGGCTGGGGAAGGGGGGAGGCGCCGAGATCGCTTGAGAGGAGGCATCGCTGCGCCCCCACCGCCTTGATGGCCGCGGCCATTTGCTCCACGGAGACCCCTCGCCAGGCCCGGAAGCGCTCCGCGGGGGAATCCGGGCCGAGGAAGACCCCGCAGTACGCGTGCTCGATGTAGGCCCCCAGCCGAGCGGCCTCCCGCTGTTCCTCGATGGTCATGTTGATGGGGTCGTAGTCCGCGTGGGTGCAAACGATGCGCTCCACGCCCATGGCCCGGGCCTCCCGGATGAGGGCGAGAGCCTCCTGCGCGGAGAGGTGCCCGGTCTCGAGCACGAGGTCGTACTCCGCGCACAACGCCAGGATCTCCCGGGCCTCGGGCAAAAGCCGGGTGCCGTCGAAGACCTCCACACCTGGCTTGGGAATTCCGAACCGCTCGTGGTGGTTCCGAGCGTTGATGCTGGGCATCCACACCACCTTCCCCACCCCCTCCGCGCCTCCTCCCCGGAAGGCCACCATGGCCTCCACGGCCGCTGGGTTCAGGCCGCCCATGGGCCAGTTGAGGACCACGCCCCCAAACACCCGGACGCCCCCGCCCACCTCCGCCTGCGCCTGTGCCGCGCGGGTCACCGTCTCGAAGGCCCCGCCCTTGAGCACCACGGCCCGCATGCCGAGAGCCCGGGCGGCCCGAACCGCCTCCACCGCGTCCACCGTGCGGTCGAAGGTGTCGGGGAGCGTGTGCACGTGGAAGTCAATCATCCCCTCCGTGGCCTCCTCCCGCACGCGGTCCAGGGTTTCCAGATCGGGGGCCGCGGACGGCGCCGCCGCGTGGATCCGCGGGTACGGGACACAGGAAGCAAAGCTCCAACACACGGGCCCGCCTCCTAGCCGGGAGGAGCCGCAAGGGCCCGCGCCCGCTCCACGACCTCCGGGGGCCCTGCGGCCACCACCTCGATCTCCACCCGGGCCTCGGGGATCACCAGGGAGGAGACCTCGACCGTGGTGCTGGCCACCGCGTGGTCTTTCAGGAACTCCCGCTGCACCTCGTTGAGCTCGTCCTGCTCCCGGATGTCCGTGAGAAACCGCGTCACCTTGACCACGTTCTGCCAAGTCAGTCCCAGGGCTTCCAGCGAGAGCTGGACGTTCTCGAAGGCCCGCCGGGCCTGCTCCCGCATGGAAGGCGGCAGCACGTGCTCCTCGGGGATGTGGGGATGGTGGTGGTAGACGGGGGAGGCATGGCACCCCGAGATCACCACCAGGGCCGCCCCCGGCGGGACCACCACCGCAGGAGCGTAGGGCATCCGGACCTTTCCGCGGAGGGGATGGTCCGGATAGACGGGGATTCCCTGCATCTTCTGCCTCCTCCTCTACTCCTCTCGAACCACGGGATTCGCCAGCTCCCCGATCCGCGAAGCCCGCACCACGACCCGGTCTCCCGGCCGCAGGAACACGGGCGGGTTGCGCACGAATCCCACCCCTGCAGGCGTTCCCGTGGCGATGACGTCTCCGGGCTCGATCCCGCAGGTCTGAGAGACGAAGGAGACGATCTGGGGGACGGAAAAGATCATCTCCGCGGTCCGTCCCCGTTGCATGATCTCCCCGTTCAGCTGGAGCTCCAGCTCGAGCTCATGCGGATCCGGGATCTCGTCCGCGGTCACGATCCACGGCCCAAACGGGGTGGAACGGTAGAAGTTCTTGCCCGCGGTCCACTGGCTCACCGCCCGCTGGTAGTCCCGCACGCTGACGTCGTTGAGAAGGCTATAGCCGGCCACGTACCGCATGGCGTCTTCCTCGGAGACGTACCGTCCCGCCCGGCCCAGCACCACCACCAGTTCCGCCTCGTAGTCCACCTGGTCGCTCAGCCGGGTGATGGGGATGGGATCCCCAGGTCCGATCAGGCTCGTAGGGAACTTGCAGAACAGCACCGGGGCCTTCGGGAGGGGCTGCCGGGCCTCCTCCGCGTGGTCGCGGTAGTTCAGCCCGAGGCAGATCACCTTACCCGGATCCGGGATGGGCGGCAGCAAGCGCACCCGCTCCAGGGGGAGCACGGTCCACGGATCCCGGTGGGCGAGGGCATACTCCACCGCGGGACGGACCCGCTCCGCGGACTCCGGCCACCGGGCAAGGAAATCCCGGGCCCGCGGCGGAACCTCCCACCAGGCCCGCTCCACCGCGTCCGGAGCCCCGCGGGCGCGCAAGTAGGCGGCATACGCGGCGTTCGCGTCCACCACCTCCGACCCCTCCACGATCCCCAGGCGCGGCCCAAGAGGGCTTTGAAAGGTCACCAGCCGCATGCACCCCTCCTGTATTCGCGAGATGGACCTCCGAACGGGAGCTGTACGCCATGGATTCCACAGATCCTCCGTCGCGCCCGGCTCTGTGCCCCTCATGGAAACCGGACTACTCCAGGAACTCCGGGGGCGGGGCCGGCCCCCACTGGTTGATGGTCTCGGGACGGTCCTCCCAGACGCGCGGCGTGTACTCGTCGTCGTTCCAGATCTGGAGCATGTCCGCGAAGAGCTCGTTGAGGATCCCATCTGGGCTGCGGACGTACAGGAACAGGTTGAAGCCCGGACCGTGCCGGCCGGGTCCGTACATCAGCCGGACGCCCTGGTTCAGCATGTGATCCGCCAGGGCCCGCAGCGCGCTCCAGTCCTGGACTTCCCAGGCCAAGTGGTGCAGACTCGCCCGATCCGCCTGGATCCATGCCACACCGTGGTGGTCCGGGCTGCAGCGCATCCACACCATCACGGAGGCCATCCAGTCGGAGACCCGAAACCCCAGGACCTTCCCGTAGAATTCCACCTGCTCGTGGATGTCCGTCACCTTCGCGGTGATGTGCCCGAACTTCCGGGGCGCCCACACAGGGAACCGGGTTCCGTCGTACCGTCTTCGCATGCCACAGTAGATCCAAACGGAATATCCCTCCGGGTCCTGAAACGCGATGGTGCGGCCCTGTCCCGGGACCGCCACCTCCACGGGTTCCACCCCTGCGCTCCGGAGCTCCTGAGCTGCCCGCTCCACCGCCCGCTCGTCGGGCGCTTCGAACCCGAAGTGATGGGCCCCCGGAGGATCTCCCTCGTACAGGATCAGCCCGTGGTGCGTGGCGTCGCAGCTGAGATACGCAGCTCCGCCCGCACGTTCTGTAACCTCCAACCCCAAGATCTCCTGGTACCACCGGAGGCCTGCGTCCAGGTCCCGGGTATACAGACCGATGTGCCCCACCCGCCGGATCTCCATGATCCCCTCTCCTTCCTCTTCAGGATCATCCCTCCAGAAGTTCCGGTTGGGCCTTCAGCAAGTCCTGACCTCCTTCCTACCGAGGGGCGCACAGGACCTCCACCAGGGCAGGGCGCCGCTCCTCCACGCAGAACGTGGCTGCCCTTTTGAGGGCCTCCGCGAGGGAAGAGGGATCCTCCACCCGCCCTTCCGCGTACACCCCGAAGGACTCCGCCAACTTCCGGTAGTTCACATCCGGATCGTCCAGACGTGTACCGATCCCCCGGTTCTCCACGGGCCGGCCCCGCAGGCGGGCCACTTCCTCTTGGTGCTCCTCATCGTTGTAGTACGAACGGTTGTTCACCAGGATGACCAGCAGGGGCAAGCGGTACGCGCTTGCGGTGTACAGGGCTTGCGGCGTGTACAGGAAATCCCCCTCGGGCTGGAGGTTGACCACCAGGCGATCCGTACCCCGGTGCGCCAAGCAGGCTCCGATGGAGACTCCCATGCCGTATCCCAGACCGGCCCCTTCGTTGTGTCCCAGAAAGCAATCGGGTTCTTCGAAGACCCACAGCCGCCGGGGCCATCCCTGCAGCCAGCCGTTCGCCAGCTGCCAAGAGAATCCGCGGATGGCCTGCCAGACCTCGTGGGCAAGACGGGGAGGGGAGACGGGTTGCTCCCCCCACCGCTCGGCCAGCCTGCGCCGCGCCTGCTCTTGTAAGGACGCGTGCAGATCCTCGAGATACCGACGCCGTCGCTCTCGAGCCTCTGTGCTGATCCGCCCCAACCACCTCCGCACCCGTTCCACCAGAGGAGGAAGCGTCACCGCGGTATCCGCGAGGACGGTCAGGGTTGTGGGTTGCAGCTCGTTTACGTCGTGCACCCATCCCCGGGCATGCAGGTCTCCCACGGTGATGTGGACGATCCGTGTGGATGGGGCCACCAAAGTCCGGCTTTCCCGGGATCGAGGGGATCCAGAAACGCGCAGTGCCCCGAAGAGGTCATACACCTCCAGGGCCACCACCAGATCCGCTTGGGCCAGGACCTCTTCTCTCGCATCGCTCACATCCAGGGGATGGGAGGAGGGGAAGTTGTGCCGGCGTCCCGTGTCCACCACCGCGGCTCCGGTTTCTTCCGCGAGTGCCACCAGGTGCGGGATCGCCTGAGGGTCCCGCCCCACTCGGTCGACCAGGAGAACCGGGAACGAGCTCTCCACCAGCCACCGGGCCACCCGGTCCAGGGCCTCCTCCTCCGGCGCCAGGCGCGTCGTCCGGAGGTACGGCTCCGGATCCGGGATCTCCATCGGTTCCTCCAACCGGGCTTCCTGTAAAGCCGCATCGTAGCACAGGTACACCGGACCTCTGGGCTCCTGGACCGCGAGGCGATATGCCCGGTAAAAGGAGGCGGGAATGGCCCGCAGGCTCGCAGGCTGGTCGTCCCACTTCACGTAGTCGCGCACCAGGTTGGCCTGCAGGTGGGCGGTGTGCACCCAGTCAATCCAGGGGCGCCGCTGCGTGGCATCCAGCGGGCCTGTCCCCCCGAGGACCAGTACAGGCTCTCGATCACACCACGCGTTGAAGATGGCCATGCTGGCGTGCTGGAGTCCTACCACGTCATGGATCAAGGCCACCATGGGTTTGTGCTTGGCCTTGGCATATCCGTGGGCCACGGCGACCGCGATCTCCTCATGGGTGCACAGGATCAGTTCCGGAAAGCGGTTGCCCGCGTAGTTCACGATGGAGTCGTGGATTCCCCGGAGGCTCGCTCCCGGGTTGAGGGCCGCATACTCGATCCCGCACCGGCGCATCAGCTCCACGATCAGGTCCGACCCGTACTCCGGCACGCGCTCCTCCATCTTCATCTCCGGCCCCGCACCAGAGTTCGGTATTCCCGAGCCGCTTGGGAGTACGGCACCGGCCCTACCGTGGCTCGGATCTCCACCTGCACATGTCGCTCCACGCTGGGCTTGCGGGATCCCCCCTCGGGTTCCCCCCACACCACGATGACCTCCGTTCCCGGTGTGCTGTAGGCCTCCTCCACCATGGCCAGGGACAGCATGGCTGCCTCATTGGAGCTGTATCCGCACGAGGTGGAGAACCCGATGCACTCCCCCTTCCGGTTTCGCACCTGATCATACGGCCACATGCAGTACCGGGGTACGGGCAGATCCATGTACTTGGCCCGTTCGCCTTTGGGCTTCGTGAAGAGGTGGTGGAAGACTTCCGTGACGTCCTCCGGGTGCCACACCAGGGTCACCTTCCGCCGGTGGGGCTCCTTCGCCTTTCGTTCCAGAGCCTCCCGTCCGATGAAGTCGTGGTCGAATTTCAGCAGGTGTCCGTAGCCCAGGTCCCAGGGGGTGAGGTAGTAGTCCTCGATCCGAGGAGAGTAGAAGCTCCCGCCCAAAGACCCCGTCGCTTCGTAGCTCGTGGCCGGGAGCCACTCCCGGTACCCTCGCAGGGCAGGGCTCGTGTAGATGGCCGGTAAGACTCCCGAGATCCAGCCGGACTCCAACGTATTCGTGGCGTATGCCCGGGAGCCCACTTGCCGGAGCCCGAACGCCTCCCCCGCTTCCAGGATGGCCTCCCGCACCGCCTCCCGGTCCTCCCAGGGCCCGAAGATCTCCCCACCGGCCACTCCCGCCATGCCGTGGTGCAAGAACCGTGCCCTGCGCCCCCGGATTTGGAGCCAAGCCATCCGGAAGAACTTCACGTCCGGGAGAGGTCTCCCGTTCAGAGCCTCCAGCAGGGCCGGAGCGAGAGGTCCTTGCAGCTGAAACCGATACACCCGGCGGGGCCGATGGGGGTCCACCAGGGACCACTCGTCCCGTTCAAAGCGCACACGGTAGCCGCCGGTTTCCCCGTGGTACTGCACCCAGTTGAGGGCGGAGGGGCGTCCCACCAGCTGAAAGACCTCGGGTTCTAGGTAGAAGAGCACCGCGTCCCCGACCACGTACCCCTCCGGGGAGCACACCACCAGCTGTTTGGCCTGTCCGGGCTCAAATCCCCAGAAGCTGTTGATCCCCAGGAAGTTGAGCAGTCGGAAGGCATCGGGTCCGTACACGTACAGGTCCGACATGTGGTACGAAAGGTCCAACAGCGCCACCGTCTCCCGCCACGCGTGTTGCTCATCCCGCCAGTTGGTGAACTCCGCGGGGACGACCGGGAAGGCCCGAGCTCCCGTACGGTTGTTGTACAGATAGTCCGTGATGTTGGGGACCTGATCCAGGATCTCTTGCAGATTCCGGGGGCGTGTGCTCCCCATCACCGCTCTCCCTCCTATTGTCCTTCGAAGACGTGAACGGGGGCAAATGCCTCTTCGAGAGGCACCGGCCGGGCCAACAGGCCCTGTTCCTGGAGGTACCGGAGCAGTGTCTCCAGGGCCTTCCGGTTCGGCTCGATGCCGTACGGCCAGGGATCTGCTCCAAAGAGCGCCTGGAGTTCCTCCAGGTCCGCATGCAGCCAGGGCAGGCTGTAGCGCAGCGCAGGGCTTTGGGCCATGCGCTCGAACGCCACCTCCTTCGCTCGACAGAAGGCCTTATAGAGGCTCGTGGCCACCCAAGGGTGCTCGCGGAGCAGTTCCTCCCGCACGACCACCGTGTGCATGATGGGGAAGATCCCTGTGCGGCGGTAGTACGCCTGCTCCATCTCCCGGTAGTTCGGGAAGAGCCGGCGGATGCGGGGATCTGCCCCAAAGGAGCGGGGGCGCACTGCCCCCATGTACGCGTCCAACAACCCTTCCCTCAACATCCGGTCCAGGCTATAGCCCTCCGGAGCGACCTCCAAATTCCACCCCTCCCCCCGGGGCCGACCGGAAATGGTCGCTGACCGGTGTCCGGGCCGGTTCGTCTCCCCGACCACCCACGTGATGGACCGGAGATCCACCTCGTACTCCTCCTGAAGGATCCCTCGGATCCAGACCAGGGCCGTCTGGCTGAACTCCGGGATCCCCACCCGCTTCCCCTCCAGGTCCTTGGGGTGCTCGATCCCACTCCCCTCCCGGATGAACACGTACCCGTGCCGGAACATGCGGGAGGGGAAGACCGGCAAGGCCACAAAGGGGAACTCCCCTTCCGCCCGCCGGGAGAAGTACAGGGAGCAGCTGAACTCGAAGGCGTCGAACTCCCCCGCGACCCCCCGCAGGAACGCCTCCGGGGGATCCTCCAGGGGCACGTACACAAGCCGCATTCCCTCAGGCCTTACGGTCCCGTCCCGGAGAGGTTCGAGACGGTCATAGGGGCCCGCCGCTAGGGTCAGCGTGAGAGCGGTTTCCGTCACCGGGCGCACACCCCTGCCCACCGGGGCTCCAAAGCCTCCTCGAAAGGCACGGGTTGCTTGATGACCCCCGTTTCCATCATCCGGCGCAACTCGGCTTCGTAGCCTGTACGGCTCAGACACCCCGTCCCGTACCCGTGCCGGATTCGGTTGACCATCTTCACCGCCAGCTCCGGAGCCACTCCCTGGAAAAGTTGCGCTGTCTTGGGATTCCCGCTCACCAGCTGCACGATCTCCTGGGAGGAGTGGCTCCGGATGTACGCCAGCCCCTTCTGCACGGCCCGCACCATGGCCGCCACCACCTCCGGCTGCGTGCGGATCACGCCCTCCGTGGTGGCCAGCACGTTCGAAAGGACACGGTCAGTCCCCATCCACCGCCGTGCCACGTTCCGATCGAAGATGTTGACGAGAACAAACGCCACTCCCTCCTGCTCCGCACGGCTCATCACCGGCTCACTCCACGCGAGAGCGTCCACCCGTCCCGTCTGCAGGGCAGTATACAGCACGCCCGCGTCGGTCCCGAGCGGCAACAGCCGGACATCCCGCTCCGGATCCAGCCCCGCCTTCTTCAGATAGGTGATGGTCATGGACCAGGAGTAGGACCCAGGCGCGCTAATGCCAATGGTGCGGCCTTTCAGGTCCGCCACGCTCCGCACTTCCCCCCGCAATGCCGAGCGCACCATGAGGGCGATGTTGGGCAGATCATAGGTCGCCACAACTCCCTTAAGGGGAGCACCGGCGAGTCGGGCAAGCGGGAGGTGTTCGGTCCCCAGGACCCCGAAGGGCACGCGGCCCCCGATGAGCAGGCTGCGGATGGATGTCCCACCGGTGAAGATGAGCCGGCCGATCTCCACCCCTTCTCCCCGGAAGTGGCCCGCGGCCTCCGCCACGAGCACGGAGAGGCTTGCTTCGTATGCCGCGATGGTCGGGAGATCCAGCTGAACGGGACCTCGCTGCGCGTTCCCCACAGGCGCGTATAGTGCGCTCACCAGCAGACTGACGACGAGGAGCTTAGAAATTCGCCTCATCCCCTCACCTCCTCAAGTCTCCCGCTGCCACCGCAACAGCCTTCGCTCCACGGCTGCCGCCAGGCTCACGATGGTGTACCCGACAGCGGCCAGGATCAACACGATGGCGAAGGTCCTGGGGGTGTCCAGCACTCCCACGGAGATCACCATCCGGTAGCCGAGGCCCTGTACCGACCCCACGAACTCGCCCACCACCGCCACCCCCAGGGAGACGCCGATGGAGGTCCGCAGGGCCGCCACCACCCAGCTCACCACGTACGGCAGGATCACGTAGCGGGCGATCTCCCGCGGGCCCCCGCCCATCACCTCGATCCCCCGCACCCAGTTGCGGTCAATTGTCTGTACCCCCTGATACACGTTGAAGAACACCACGAAGAACACCGCGAAGAACACCAGGGCGATCTTAGACGCCATCCCAAGCCCGAACCAGATCACGAAGAGGGGAGCCAGGGCATAGCGCGGCATGGCGTTGAAGGCCACCATAAGGGGCTCTGCGGCCTGGCCGAGGAGCCGGACGTATGCGAACAGCACCCCCACCGCGATCCCGGTAACGATGGCCAAGGCCAGGCCCCCCGCCGCCTCCGAAAGGGTGTAGAAGGCGTCGGCCACCAAATCCCCGCTCTGCGCGTACGCCCGGAGCCCTCCCAAAACCTCCCCGGGAGACGGAAGGAGGGCACGGGGCATGGCCCGCCAGCCCGGCACGAGATCCCCGCTCACCGAAGCCCAGACCAACAGAACGGTCGCCACGAATCCGATCCGCAGGGCGAGCACCCATGCCCCGACCCGGTACACTCCGACCCGGGCCCGCCGGGACGGAGAGAGCGCCAGGTTCATGGGGCCCTCTCCCGGAGGAGGTATAGGTCCGCGCGCCGGAACTCCTCCGCGAGGCGTGACCACACCTCCGCCTGCAGCATGGCGAACTCCTTCCGCCCCTGGAGCTCCACCGGATCCCGTGGATACGTGAAGGGCACGCAGTACTCCGCGGTGACCCGGCCGGGCCGGTTGGAGAGCACCACCACCCGCTGCCCGAGGATGATGGCCTCCGAGAGGTCGTGGGTGACAAAGAGTACGGTAGTGCGATGCTCAGTCCAAAGGCCTGTGAGCTCCCGCTGTAGGTGCATCCGGGTGTGGGCGTCTAAAGCCCCGAAGGGCTCGTCCATCAGCAGGACTTTCGGGCCGTACACCAGGGTGCGGGCCAGCGACGCCCGCTGCCGCATCCCTCCGGACAGCTGGTGCGGGAAATGCCGTTCAAAGCCCCCCAACCCGACTCGGGTGATCTCCTGCCGCGCCCGGTGGATCGCCTCGTGAGGTGGCACCTGCCGCACGCGCAGGCCGATGAGGACATTCTGCTCCAAGGTGTACCAGGGAAGGAGGTTGTCCCGCTGGAACACGTAGCCCAGCTCCCCCCTCCAGTCCCGGTGGCTGCGGATCACTCGGCTCTGCCACCGCACCGTCCCTTCGATCTCGGGATTTCCGGGGAGTCCAAACCCCGCCACCACGTTGAGAAGGGTAGACTTCCCGCAACCGCTCGGCCCCACCAGGCAAACGAACTCCCCTTCTCCCACCTCCAGATCCACCCGGTCCAGCACGAGGAGATCTCCGAACCGCAGGGAAAGTCCCTCGATCCGCAGCCCCTCACCCATCACCGTGCCCCCGAAGAGGCCAGTAAATTCTCCTTCTTCCTTTAAGTTCCTGCCCCACGCTCCCGGATGGCCCGCCACACCCGCTCCGGCCGGAAGGGGAAGTCCAGGTGCCGCACCCCCAGCGGGCCCAGCGCGTCCATCACCGCGTTCGCCACCGCGGCAGGCATCCCGATGGTCCCCGCCTCCCCGAGTCCCTTGACCCCGAGGGGCGTGAGCGGGCTCGGAGTCTCTATGAACTCGGACGTCACCTCCGGAATCTGCTCCGCCCGCGGCAGGGCATACTCCGCGAGGCTCGCGGTCAACAGCTGCCCGTCCCCTCCGTACACCACCTCCTCCAGGAGCGCCTGCCCGATTCCCTGCGCGATCCCGCCCCGTACCTGCCCTTCCGCGAGGAGGGGGTTCACGATGCGCCCTGCGTCGTCCACCGCCACCAGTTTCAACAGCCGGACTTCCCCCGTCTCCTGATCCACCTCCACCAGGGCTCCGTATGCACCGTAGGGGAACACGAGCCCCGGCAGGGCGAAGTACCCGTACGCGTTGAGCCCCAGTTCCACCTCCGGGGGAAGACGGCCGGGTTGATACGCGGCGGCTGCGATCTCCTGCCAAGAGATGGCCCGGTCGGGGGACCCACGCACCCGCAGCTCCCCCTCTGCCCACTCGAGATCCGCCTCCGCAGCTTCCAGAAGGTGCGCGGCAATCTGCGTGGCCTTTTCCCGGATCTTCTTCAGCGCCACCACCAGGGCGGCTCCTCCGATGGTGGTGGAACGACTGCCGAAGGTCCCCACCCCGGGGGGCACCACCGCGGAGTCGCCATACTGGACGGTGATGTCCGCCACGTCCAGGTGCAGGAGTTCCGCTGCGATCTGTGCGAAGGTGGTCTCGTGCCCCTGGCCGTGGGCGGTGGACCCTGTACGGACCACCACTCGCCCCGAGGGGAGTACGGAGACCGAGGCGCTCTCCCACTCCCGAGCCCCCACCCGCTCCACGTACAGCGCCGTCCCGATCCCGACAAGCCTCCCCTCGAGCCGGGCCCGATCCCGAAAGGTTCGCCATCCATCCGCCTCCAAGATGGCCTGCAGCCGCCGCAGGGCCTGGGGGTAGTTCCCCGAGTCGTAGGTGAACCCGAGGGGGGTTCGGTACGGAAAGGCGTCTGGAGGGATGAGGTTCCGAAAGCGCAATTCCACGGGATCCATACCCAGCTCTCGGGCCACGAGGTCCACCATGCGCTCCACGAGGTAGGCGGCCTCGGGACGCCCCGCGCCGCGGTAGGGCCCGGTGGGGACCTTGTTCGTGGCCACACCGAGCACCGTGACCTCCGCGGCGGGCACGGTGTAGGCACCCGTGAGCAGCAGGGCGGTGGTCACGGGCGGGATGACGGTCGAAGGGTAGAGGTAAGCGCCCGCGTCGGCCCACAGGGTGGCTCGCACTCCGGTGAGGCGCCCGGTTTCGTCCACCGCCATCTCCACCTCCGCTTCCAGACCCCGACCCTGGTAGGAGGCTTGGAGGTTCTCCCGGCGGGTCTCCACCCACTTCACGGGTCGGGCCAGCCGCATGGCCAGCCACGCTGCCAGCGCCGCCTCCGGCGGCAGGCTTCCCTTGCTCCCGAAGGCTCCGCCCACATCCGGCACCACCACCCGGATCCGGTCTTCCGGGAGCCGCAAAATCCGGCTGAGCTGCGTGCGGGGCTGGTGCGGTCCCTGCGCGGAGCACCACAGGGTGAGGGTCTCCGTACCCGGATCGTAGGATGCGAGTGCCCCGCGGGGCTCAAGGGGGACTGCGGCCAGGCGGGGGATCCGGAAGCGGCCCCGCACCACCCGCGCGGCTTTCCAAAACGCCGCCTCGACTTCCCCCCCCACCCGGTGCCATCGGAAGAGCACGTTGTCCGGAACGGATTCGTGCAGCCGAACCTCTCCCTGTAACGCTTCCCCGATCTCCACCACCGCGGGCAGAGGCTCCACCTCCAGCTCCACCTCCGCCGCGGCGTCGTACGCCAAGGCCCGGCTTTCCGCCACCACCACCGCCACGGGCTCTCCCACGTACCGCACCCGGTCCCGGGCAAGCAGCGGGTGCGGGACGGACGCCACCTGGGCTCCCTCCACCGGAGCAGGAGGAACTCCCTGCAGTTCCGGGGGCAGATCCTCCGCGGCGATCGCCGCCACCACCCCGGGGAGGACCCGGGCCCGCTCCATCCGGACTGCCCGGAGCACCCCGTGGGCATAGGGGCTCCGGATCACCACCATGTGGAGCATGCCCGGCAACGAGAGGTCATCGAGGTAGCGGGCCTCCCCCCGGAGAAACCGCCCATCCTCCCGTCGCCGCAGGGGTTTCCCGATCCACCGCGTTTCCATCCGACACCTCCACAAGGGCTCAGAAGGCAGCAGGCCCTCGGGCTCTCGGAGGGGGCTACCTGAGGCTCCGCGCACGCGTCGGCGCACCGGTGGCTTACGGATTCAGCACGATGATGCGCAGGTCCGTCATCTCCTCGATGGCGTACTTCGGACCTTCCCGGCCGATGCCACTGCGCCGCACGCCGCCGTAGGGCATGAGGTCCACCCGGTAGCCGGAGGTGTCGTTGATGATCACGCCGCCCATCCGGAGCGCCCGGGCCGCCCGCATCGCCTTGCGGAGGTCCTTCGTGAACACCCCTGCTTGGAGGCCGTACTCGGTTTGGTTGGCCTGCTCCAGGGCCTCCTCGAAGGTCGCGCACGCCACCACGCTCGCCACCGGTCCGAAGACCTCCTGGCAGACCACCTTCATCTCCGGCCGCACGTCCACCAGAACCGTGGCGGGGTAGAGGACTCCCTGCCGCGGTCCGCCCAGCACCCGCCTGGCCCCTCCTTGGATGGCCTCCTCCACCCAGGACTCCACGCGCTTCGCGTCCTCCTCGGAGATCATGGGGCCGATGTCCGTCTCGGGGTCCTCGGGATCCCCGAGCTTCATCGCCCGGGCTGCCTCCACGAACTTCTCCAGGAAGGGTTCGTAGACGGGTCCCTCCACGTAGATGCGCTGAACGGAGATGCAGAACTGCCCGGCATAGAGGTACGCGAACCGGGCCAACAGCTGCGCCGCCTGATCCAGATCCGCGTCCTGGGCCACGATGTTGGGGGAATTGTTGCCGAGCTCCAGGATCACCCGGCGGAGGCCCGTGGCGGCCTTGATCCGCTCTCCCACCTCCGGGCTCCCGGTGAAGGTGTAGAGGGCGATCCCGGGATGCCGGAGTAGGGCCTCGCCCACCGTGCGTCCGCTTCCCACCACCACGTTGAGGTACCCAGGGGGGAGTCCGGCCTCCTCCAGGAGCTGCGCGAGCAGGAGGCTCGTGAGGGGCGTGTAGGTGGCGGGCTTGAGCACCACCGCGTTTCCCGCCGCCAGGGCCGGAGCCACTTTGTGGGCCACGAGGTTGAGGGGGAAGTTAAAGGGCGCGATGGCGCACACCACGCCTACGGGGACCCGGAGGGTGAACGCGATCCGGCCCTCGGAACCTGGCGCCGCATCTACAGGCACCTGCTCCCCGTGGACGCGCTTGGCCTCCTCCCCGCTCAGGGAGATGGTCTGGATGGCCCGGTCCACCTCCACCCGGGCGTACTTCAGGGGTTTCCCGGCCTCTCGGGCGATGGTCCGGGCGAACTCCTCTTTCCGCGCGCTCAGGAGATCCGCGGCCCGGCGCAGGATCTCGAACCGCCGGTAGGGCGCCAGCGGCCGCTCTTCCAGGGCACGCTGGGCGGCCCGCACGGCCTCGTCCACGAGCCGCTCATCCGCTTCTGCCACCTCCGCCAGGACCTCCCGCCGGTACTTGTGGAGCACCGGCACGTACCGTTCTCCTTCCCGCCACGTTCCGTCCACGTACACCCCCCACCGGGGCACCGTCCGCGTGGCCATCTCGTCACCTCCCTCTCGCCCGCCCCATCGGGGCCACGTGTTAGATCAGGGAGTAGCTCTGTCCGCCATCAATGTTGATGCAGGCGCCGGTAATGAGGGACGCCCGCTCCGAAGCGAGGAACGCCACAAGATCGCCCACGGGTTCCGGCCAACCGAACCGGCCCATGGGGAGGTTACGCGCGATGAACTCCTCCACCACTTCCGGCGGGTTCGTCCGGATGAACCGATCCCAGCCCCCGCCCGGGAAGAGGATGGATCCCGGAGCCACGGAGTTCACCAGCACGTTGTCCTTTGCCACCTGTCGGGCCAAACCCTTCGTGAACGCGATGAGGGCGGCCTTCGCGGTCATGTACGCGATGGTCCCCCCGTACTCCCGTCCCCAGATGGAGGCGATGTTGATGATCCGGCCCCAGCGTCGCCTGCGCATCTCGGGAAGGGCAAGTCGGGTGAGCCGGATGGCGCTGAACAGATTGAGCATGAGGGCGTCCAGGAAGTCCTGCTCCGTGGTGTCCTCCAGGGACTGCCCGCCCCGCCGCCCTCCTACGTTGTTCACGAGGATGTCCACCTGTCCGTAGCGCTCCAATGTCTCCCGGTAGACCTTCTCCGGCCCCTCCGGGTGGGTCACATCCGCCACCACGCCCATCGCCTCCGCCCCCAGGTCGCGGAGCTCCTGCACGGTCCGGTGGAGGTCTTCGGGGTTCCGCGCGCAGATGGCCACCCGGACTCCCTCCCGGGCCAGGGAGAGGGCCGCGCTGCGCCCCAGGCCCCGGCTTCCTCCGGTGACGATGGCGACCCTCCCGTGAATGCCGAGATCCATGCGGCTCCCTACCGCAGCAACGCCAGTGGCTCCTCCACAAACCCCGCCAACGTCTCCAGGAAGCGGGCGGCCCGGGCACCGTCAATCACCCGGTGGTCACAGGAAAGCCCGAGGGTGAGGCCGGGACGCACCACGGCCTTCCCTTCCTCCGCCATGGGCCGCTCCGTGATCCGCCCCACGCTCAGAATGGCGGCCTGCGGGGCGTTGATGATGGCGAAGAACCGGTCCACTCCGTACATGCCCAGGTTTGTGAGGGTGAAGGTCCCCCCCTCCACATCCTCCAGACGCAGCTTCCCAGACCTGGCCCGCTCCACGAGATCCGCCCGACGGCGCGCGATCTCCTCCACCGGGAGCTCATCCGCTCCGCGGATCACGGGGACCACGAGCCCTTGCTCCGTGGCCACCGCGAGCCCGACGTTCACCTCTGGGAGTCTCCGGATGCGCCCTTCCTCCCACCGGGCATTCACCTCCGGGTGGAGCCGCAACGCCGCGGCAACGAGCTTCACCAAGAGATCCGTGTACGTGAGCTCCTGCGGCACCTGCATCCTCAGGGCCTCCCGCCACGCCCGCAGGCGGTCCGCCCGCACCTCCCGCTGGAGGAAGAAGTGCGGGACCGTCGTCCACGCCCGGGCGGTCCGTTCCGCCATGAGCTTCCAGATGTGCGGGAGCTCGGTGGGTTCTGCCCGGGCCGCAGCTCGCTCCACGTCCGCGGCCAGCACCGCCCCTCCCGGCCCGGAGCCCGCCAGGGTCCCGAGGTCCACCCCAAGCTCCCGGGCGAGCCTGCGGGCCTTGGGGGAGGCCCGCACCTTGCGCTCCTGCGGAGGTGCGGATGGGAGGGGAGCGGGAGGAGCCGCCACGGCCACTGCCTTCTCAGGTTCCGGGCCCGAAAGCACGGAGGGAGGTTCCCCCGGCAGGAGGATCCAGCCGATCACCTGCCCCACCGGTACCTCCCCGCCTTCCGGGATCAGGATCCGGCCCAACACCCCGCTGGCCGGAGCCTCGATCTCCACATTGGCCTTGTCCGTCTCCACCTCCAGGAGGGGCTCGCCCTGCCGGACCTCTTGCCCCTCCTCCCGCAACCATCTCAGGATCTTCCCCGTCTCCTGGGCCAAACCCAGGGCGGGCATGATCACCTCTTTCGGCACGTCTCCCTCCGACCTAAGGCCGGACGCCTTCCACCGCTGCGGAGGCCACCACGGCCTCCCGGGGGCTCGTCTCCCGGTTCAAGTGCGACTGCACTTCCCGCCGCAGCGGGAGCGGTCCGTCCACGGTCCAGTACCGGGCCCCCGCCACCAGGAGCTGCTCCGCGGGGAACCGGGTGATGACCTCGCACCCGTCCTTGGTCACCACCAGCTGCTCCTCGATGCGGGCCGCACTCCACCCATCGGAAGCGGGCCAGAAGGTCTCCAGGGCCAAGACCATGCCCTCCTCGATGACCTCTGGCTTCTCAAAGGACACGAGTCGGCTGAAGATGGGCTTCTCCCAGATGGACAGGCCGACCCCGTGCCCGTATTGCAGCGCGAAGGCGGCTTCCTCGTTGGCAAACCCGAACTCCTCGGCCCGGGGCCACACCTTCACCACGTCCGCGGTGGTCACCCCTGGCCGGATGAGGCTGATGGCCGCGTCCAGGTAGTCCCGGCACCGCTTGTACGCATCCACCATGGCCGGGGAGGCGCTTCCGACCACGAAGGTGCGGTAGTAGCAGGTGCGGTAGCCGTTGAAGCTGTGCAGGATGTCGAAGTACACGGGGTCCCCGGGCCGCAGGACCCGATCCGTGTACACGTGGGGATGCGGGCTGCACCGCTCCCCGGAGATGGCGTTCACCCCTTCCACGTGCTCGGAGCCGAGATCGTAGAGGACTTTGGCCACGAGCCCGACGCACTCGTTCTCCCGCACCCCCGGCCGCAGGAACTTATAGAGCTCCTCGTAGGCCGCATCCACCATCATGCAGGCGGTGGTGAGCAGGGTGATCTCGTCCTGGGTCTTGATCTTCCGGGCCTCCTGCATCACCCATTGCCCGTCCACCACCCGGAGCCCCTCCTCCTGCAGGGCGAACAGCACCGTGGGCTCCACGATATCCACGCCCAGGGGTTCCCTGTGGAGTCCCCTCGCTTCCAGCTCCACCCGGATCTTCCGGGCCACGTCCTTCGCCCGCTCCGGGTAGGACCCCCGCAGGGTGGAGATCCCCGCCCGGGATCGCTCCCCCAGCCACGGGCAGTACAGCTGGTGGTGCCGGGCCGCGGACCCGAAGTCCCAAAGGATGGGCTCGTCGTCCTGGGGCAAAAGACAGAACCGGACGAGCTTATCCATGGCCCAGGTGCCGATGTGGGTGGCGGTGATGTAGCGGATGTTGTTCATGTCGAAGCACAGCAGGGCTCCAAGTTCCGACCGCTTCAGGAAGGCCTTGGCGCGCTGGAGGCGGTCCCGACGAAGGCGCTCGTAGTCCACGCGGACCTCCCAATCCACTCCCATGAGGCCATACGTCTTGATGCCCATCTCCTCACCTCCTCCCGGGTTCCTCTCTCATGCTCGCCCACAGAGTTCCCGTGCCACCGCGACCACCCGCTCGGGGGTCGGTACGGTCTGGTCCTCCAGGACCGGCGAGAAGGGGACCGGCACGTCCATGGCACCCAGGCGGCGCACGGGAGCCTCGAGGTCGTAGAAGGCTTCCTCAGCGATCACCGCGGCGATCTCCGCGGTCACCCCGTACCTTCGGTGTCCCTCGTCGATCACGATCACGCGACCGGTCTTCCGGGCACTGGCCACCAGGGTCTCCACGTCCAGGGGAACGGTGGTGCGGGGATCCACCACCTCTGCCTCGATCCCCTCCTGTTCTAGGATCCGGGCCGCGTCCAGGGCCACGTAGACCATGCTGCTGGTGGCCACCAGGGTCACGTGGCGCCCCGGACGCTTGATGTCCGCCACCCCGAAGGGGATGGTGTACTCCTCCTCGGGGACCGGCCCCTTCACCTGGTACATCATCTTGTCCTCGAAGAAGAGCACGGGGTTGTCGTCCCGGATGGCGGTCTTCAACAGTCCTTTCGCGTCGTAGGGCGTGCTGGGCAGGACCACCTTGAGCCCGGGGATATGGCTGAACCAGGCGTGCAGGCTCTGGCTGTGCTGGGCCGCGGACCGACGGGTCGCTCCCAGGGTGGTCCGGACCACCAGGGGCACCTTGATCTTGCCGCCCGACATGTAGTGGATCTTAGCCGCCTGGTTCACGATCTGGTCCATGGCCAGAGTGAGGAAATCGCCAAACATGATGTCCACCACGGGTCGCATCCCCGTCATGGCCGCGCCCACCGCGATCCCCGTGAAGCCCGCCTCCGAGATGGGGGTGTCGATCACCCGCTCCGGGCCGAACTCGTCCACAAGACCCGTGAGCACCTTGAAGGGGTGACCGGCTTCCGCCACGTCCTCGCCCAGGAGGAATACCCGGGGATCCCGGCGCATCTCCTCCGCCAGGGCTTCCCGGATGGCCTGGGCCATGGTGATCTCCCGCACGTCCGCGGGTGCGCCGGATCCAACGGAGAGACTAGGCGTAGACATGCTGGCTCACCTCCCGGGGATCCGGATCCGGAGCCTGGAGGGCGTAGGCGACCCCCGCCAGGATCTCCTCCTGTACCGCCCGCTCGATGCGCGCGAACTCCGCTTCCTCCGCGAGTCCGGCCCGCACCATCCAGTCCCGCAGGATGCGCAGGGGATCCCGCTCCCGCTTCCACCACTCCTCCTCCTCCTTGCTCCGGTAGTAGGAGCGATCCACATCGCCCACGTGGTGCCCGTAGAACCGGTAGGTGTTGCACAGCAAGAACGAGGGGCCTTCCCCGCTCCGGGCCCGGGCCACGGCCCGACGGGCCGCGGCCAGCACCAGCCGTACGTCTTGCCCGTCCACCTCCTCCGCGGGGATCCCGAAGGCCCGGGGCCGTGCCAGGATCTCCCCCGCGGTGGTCTCCCGGTAGTGGGTGTACTCGTTGTATAGGTTGTTCTCGCACACGTAGATCACCGGGAGCTTCCACAGGGAGGCCATGTTCATGGCCTCGTACAGGATCCCCTGACCCAGGGCTCCTTCCCCGAAGAAGCACACCGCCACCTGATCCGTCCCCCGCATCTTCGCCGACAACGCCGCCCCTGCGGCGATGCCGGTACTCCCGCCCACGATGGCGTTGGCCCCGAGATTCCCGGAGTCCGGATCCGCGATGTGCATGGAGCCGCCCTTGCCCCGGCAGTACCCCTCCGCCTTGCCCAGCAGCTCGCAGAACATCCGGTCCACCCGGGCCCCCTTGGCGAGGCAGTGGCCGTGCCCCCGGTGGGTGCTGGTGATGTAATCATCTCGCCGCAGGGCCTGACACACACCCACCGCCACCGCTTCCTCCCCGCTGTACAGGTGGGTGAGTCCCGGCATCCTCCGGGTGATGTACAGCTCGTGCGCCTGCTCCTCAAAGGCCCGGATCTTCGCCATGAGCTCGTACATGTGGAGCCACTGCTCCCTCGACACATCTCGCACTTCCGGAGGGAGCTCCAGGTCCACAGGCGTTGCAGGCCGCTGCATCTCCTTCTCACCTCCTACTATTCCAGTTCCGGAGGCCGCCCGCTCAGGCGGGACAGGACCTCGAACAGGACCGCGAAGTCGTACCGATCCAGCCCCATCCCCCGGGCGGCGGTGAGGTATTCGTTGGTCACCGCCGTGGTGGGAAGCGGTACGTTGAGCTCCCGGCCCGCCTCCAGGGCGAGCAGCAGGTCCTTCTGCATCATGTTTACGTCGAACCAGGCCTCTTCCGGCATCCGGAGGACGAAGGGACCCCGGTACCGGAGCATGGGAGAGGCCGCCACGCTGTTGAGCAGCACCTGCACCGCGGTCTCCCGGGGGATCCCCCCTCGCTCCGCCATCAGCACCCCCTCGCTGAAGGCCAACATCTGGACGGCGAGGCTGAGGTTGGTGGCGATCTTCATGAGCACCGCCTGCCCGTTTCCGCCCACGTGGGTGACCACGGGTCCGATGTCCTGGAGGATGGGCAGCACCCGTTCGAAAGTGTCCGGATCCCCCCCAACCATGATGGAGAGCCGCCCCTCTTCGAGGGTCGTCACGCTCCCGGACACCGGGGCGTCCAGCATCCGCGCGCCCCGGGCGGCCACCTCCGCGGCCAGGGCCCGGCTCTCCGCGGGACTCACGGTGCTCATGTCCACGTACACCTTTCCCGGCCCGAGCCCGGCCAGGATGCCATCCGGACCACGGGTAACCGCGCGCAGAGCCTCCGTGTCCCGGACCATGGTGAAGATCACGTCCGCGGCCTCCGCCACCGCCCGGGGGGAGTCTGCCCACTCCATGCCTAGGTCCACCAACCACTGCGCTTTGGACCGCGTACGGTTGTAGCCCACCACGGGGCGTCCCGCCTCTAGGAGCCGCTTTACCATGCGGCCCCCCATCACGCCGAGCCCGACAAATCCGACCTTTTCCACCACGCTCCTCCTCTCCGCCTTCCCCTCACAGGGGCATGCGGCCTCTCCTCCCTTTGCTCCCGCTATCCCACCCCGAGGTAGGCGTCCTGGACCCGCGGATCCCGCAGCAGCGTCTCCCGGGTCCCCTCCGTCACGACGCGACCCCGATCCACCACCACCCCCCGATGGGCCACCGCCAGGGCCCACACCGCGTTCTGCTCCACCAGGAGGATGGACAGACCCAGGGTACGGGCCTCCTGTACGAACCGGAAGACGGTCTCCACCATCACGGGGGCCAGGCCCAAGGACGGCTCGTCCATCAGCAACAGCTTCGGCATCCCCATCAGCGCGCGTCCGATGGCCAACATCTGCTGCTCCCCGCCGCTCAGGCTTCCGGCCCGCTGTCCCAAACGCTCCCGCAGCCGGGGGAAAAGGTGGAGAACCTGTTCGAGGGTCTCGGGAGCCCGCTGCCGGGCGCGGGGGTGGAACGCGCCCAGTTCTAGATTTTCTCTCACCGTCAGGTCCGCGAAGACCCGCCGGCCCTCCGGCACCAGCCCGATCCCCCGCGCACAGATCCGTTCGGGGGGTAAGCCCACGAGAGACTCTCCTTGGAACCGCACCTCTCCCCGCCGGATGCGCACCCAGCCCGCAATGCTCTTGACCAGCGTGCTCTTGCCCGCTCCGTTGGACCCCAGCACCGCCACCACCTCACCCTCGTGGACCGCGAGGGTGATCCCCTCCAGGGCCCGTGCCTCCCCGTAGCGAACTTCCAGATCCCGGACCTCAAGCATGATGGGGCGAGCCTCCCAGGTACGCTTGGCGCACGCGGACATCCTGGAGCACCTGCTCAGGCAACCCCTCGGTCAGGACCCGGCCCTCGTGGAGCACCACGATCCGGTCCGCCAGCGCGCGGATCGCCTTGATGTTGTGCTCCACCACCAGGAGCGCCACACCCATGTCGCGGATCTTCCGCAGCGCCTCCATCACCCGTTCCGCCTCCGCCACCGTCAGCCCAGCCAGCACCTCGTCCGCCAGGATGGCCCGGGGGTGGCTGGCCAGGACCCTGGCCAGCTCCAACAGACGCCGCTCCTGCAGCGTCAGGGCGCTCACCGCCTCCTCCGCCACCGCCTCTAGGCCCAACACCGCCAGCCACTGCCGGGCCGCGGTTCGGGCCGATTCGGGTGTGCGCTCCCGGGCGTTCCGTCCGAACAGGTCCCCCATAGCCACGTTGTCCTGAGCGTTGAGCTGCCAGAAGGGCCGCGGGTGCTGGTACGTCCTCGCCAGGCCCAGCCGGGCGCGGCGGTGGGGCGGAAACCGCGTGATGTTGACTCCGTCAAACCAGATCTCCCCCCCGTCCACCGCGTAGTACCCGGTGGCAACGTTGATCAGGGTGGACTTGCCGGAGCCGTTGGGACCGATCAGGCCCACGATTTCCCCTTCCCGGACCTGTAGGGACACATCCTGAAGCGCCCGGACCCCTCCGAAGCTCTTCCGCACCTCCCGGAGCTCCAACAGCACCTCAGCCACGGGCGGCCTCCACCTCCCGGGTCTTGCTCCGCTGCCAGGGCCCTAAGGTGAAGCGATGCGTCCGGAGCACCAGGAAGACCACGGCCACGGCGATCCCGATGGCGAGGGCATCCAGGAAAGCCAGGCGGGCCGCCAGCGCGATCCCCAGACCGCCCAGGCCCACGAGTCCCGCGGTCCTTCCCCGCTGGCGCAGATGGCTCGAAATGCCCTCCGGGAGGGTGGTCACCACCACCATGAGGAGCAGGCCCATGAGGACCTCGCTGAAGTTGCCCAATCCGGGCCCGCTGAGTCGGTCGTTGAGGGCGTGGACCACTCCCGCCCCCACCACGGGGCCCAGCCAGTGATGGCGCCCCCCCAGCACGCACATCATGATCACCAGGAGCGGCACCCGCAGGGAGAACACCGCATCCGCGGTGACGTACCGGATCTGCAGGGCGTGCAGCCCACCACTCAGGCCCGCCAGGGCCCCGCTCAACGCGAGCGCGCCCATCTTGTACGCGAAGGTCGGCACCCCCAGGCTCTCCGCCACGCGCTCGTCGTCGTGGATGGCCCGCAGGCCCCACCCGTGTCGGTTCCGGTACGTCCACCATCCCGTCGCCACGGCCACCAGGCCGACCCCGAGCCCCGCATAGTACAGGAACTCCACGTCCGAGAGCCCGAAGGGATAACTGAGCTTCGGCAGCGGGATCCCCCGTCCCCCATCCAGGTAGCCGACGTTGTTCACGAGGCTGTGCATGGCCAGCGCCACGGCCAGGGTGACCAGGGCGAAAACGGGCCCGCGGATCTGGCGGAGACGGAAGGTCACCACCCCGATGGCCGAGGCGATGAGGGCGCTCAGCACGGCACCCGCCAGGATCGCGAGTCCGTAGGGCACCCCGTGGCGGTCGATGAGGACCGCGGCGCCGTACACGCCCCCGCCGTAAAAGGCCCCCTGTCCGAAGCTGAAATATCCCGCGTAGCCCGAGATCAGGTTCCAGCTGGTGGCCTGGGCCACCCAGAAGAAGTAGAAGTACAGGAACACCAGGTAGTATGCGGGCAGGCCCAGCGCCCGCACCACCGTCGGGACCAGGAGCAAGCCGACCACAACGCCTGCGATCGCTCCCCAGTTCCGCACTTCGCTCATCCCTCCCGGCGTCCCAACACGCTGGGGAAGAGGCCTTCCGGACGCACGAGGAGCCCGATCACCAGGGCCGCGGCGCCCACCAGACGCGCCACCGCGGTCGCCCCCAGTGCCTGTGCAAGGGCCTCCGCGACCCCGATGACGATCCCGCCCAGCACCAGACCCGCGGGGTTCCCGATGCCGCCCAGGATCACGGCCGCAAACAGAAGGCCGACCCACTGCTCCGCGGCATTGGGGAAGAGGGCGTAGTTCATGGCCACGAGAACCCCCCCGATCCCGCCGGTCGCGCCTCCCAGAGCTGCGATCAGGAGCCGGAGCCGTTCCACGTCGGCCCCGCAGGAACGCACCATGTCCTCGTCAGACACCGCCGCCCGCAGCGCCTTCCCGGCATAGCTCCGCCTTAACCACAGGCCGACGGCACCAGCCACGATCAACGAGAGGGAGAATGAAACCACCTGCGTGAACGGGAGGGCGAGGGGACCCAGGGTCGCCGCGCCCATGGCATACGGATTCTGGGCAGTAGGGATCCGTCGGTAATCCGCGGTCCACACCAGCTTCGAGAGCCCCTCGAATACCACCAGAGCACCGAAGGTGAACACCAGGGAACGCGCCGCGTCCAGCCGCAACCGACGCAGGACGACTCGCCAGAGCACTCCCACCAGGGCTCCCGCGGGGACCACGAGGAGCAGCACGAGCCGTAGGTCCATCCCGCGGATCGCCAACTCGTACGCCCCATATCCGAACCCGAAGATGATGGCGAAGTGCGTGAAGTCAATGGTCTCGAAGAATCCCCAGGCCAGGGTCAGACCGAGGGCCAGGAGCGCGTAGAAGGTCCCCATGAGGACCCCGGAGGCTACCGCCTGCCCGAGCTCTACCATGGGACGCGTCCGGTCTCCACGGGTCTCACCGCAGCCGCCGGCCCTCCGCCGCCAGCTGCCTCGGCCATACCGCCCACCACCGGCCGTCCTGGATCTGCATCACCGCCTGGATGTCGTCCCCGTAGTTCTGCTGCTGCGGGTCGAACTTCAGGTACCCCTGCACCGTGGGCACCGGCTTGGAGAGCAGCACCTCCGCGATCCGCGCGTGGTCCAGGCAGCGGCATTCCTGGACGCCGAAGGTCAGGACCTGCCAAGCAGACCAGGAAGCGGCGGACTGCACATCCGGCTCCGAGTAGGCAAGTCCCTTGGCCTTCGCCCACGCCCGGTACCGGTTCACGAAGTCCCGGGCGCCCGGGTTCGAGAGGTACGGCTCGTGCGGCACGAAGATGGTCACGCTCGTGGCCCGGTCCGTGAGGGGCAGGGCGGTCAGCATGGCCCCGGGGGAGGGCCACTGGTAGAAGTGGTGCCGGGGCCGCCAGCCGAGCTGGGCCAGGGCCTGCAGCAGGTTGACCCCATCCAGGGCGAGACCCGCCACGTAGAGGAGGTCGGGGTTTGCCCGGCGCACCTGCTGGGCCACGGGAATCCAGTCCGTGGTCCCGAGATCGAACTGGACGTCCAGGACCACCCGCAGGCCCTTTTGCTGGGCGATCCGCACCGCACCCCCCGCGTTGGCCCGTCCGTAGGCGAGGAACTGGGTGCCCGGGAACTTATTGACCACGAACCCCACGGTCTGGGGCCGCTGTCCCGGCGGCAGGGAGAGGTAAGCGTCGAACACCTTCGAGGGTGTGGTGATGTGGGTGTTCAGGCCCACGTACCACGTGGGGAAGTGGCGCCGGTACGTGTACGCGTAGGTCAAGCTGGCGGTATGGTGCGGGAACACGTACCCGTACTTCTCCGCCACCCGCATCGTCGCCGTGATCGCCGCGGTCCCGTAGGGTCCGATGATCAGGTCCACTTTGTCCTCGGTGATGAGCCGCTCGTACAGGGCCGCCGCCTTGTCGGGCTGGGACTCGTCGTCCAGGAGCACCCACTCGAGCGGCCGTCCCAAGAGCCCCCCCTTCTCGTTCATCATCTGGACGAATGCCCGTCCCGCCGCCTCGTGGACCTTCCCCTGCGCGGCGAACACGCCCGTGAGGGGCAGGGTTCCGCCCACCCGGATGGGGCGCGGCTGCGCAGGCAGCCGGGCCTGAACGAGGAGCAGGACGAGAAGAGCCGCCAGAAGTACCGCACGGCCAATCCCCGTGCGCACACGTCCGGTCTTCATTGTTCGTGCACCTCCCTTCTGGTCTGGTTACGGCGTTCGCGTCCCGGCGGAGCCCGGGGCGGGCTCCGCCCCCAGCAGCCGTGCCAGGTATTCCCAGTCCCGGTTGAACCGATAGGAGTGCTGGCGCGGGGGCTGAGGGGCCTGCGTCTCCAGCCACCGGACCTTCCCGGAGGAACGGTTGTAGAAGGCGTGGACGGTTCCCACCCCGGTCCAGAAGAAGTCCCCCGCCCGGAGCCGATACGTCTGGCCATCCGCCACCGCATCCACCTCCCCCTCCAGGATCAGGTACGCCTCCTCCAGGGGATGGTCGTGTGGGTGGGCGACACCCCCGGGCTCGTACTCCACCATGAACATGGTGAGCAGGTTCGCACCCTGCTGTGCGTCCACGAGCATCTTGATCCCGATGCCGCTGTAGACCAGCAGCGCCGTCACCATGCTCGGGGAGACCGTGGGGGCGTCTGCGGCGCTGCCCCGCCGTGCGCTGTCGAGGTCCATCTGGGCCTTCTCGAAGTGAAAGAACCGGGAATGACGCGGATCCCGGACGTCCACCCGCCGAGCGGGCCCGGCTCCGAACGGGCCCCGGAGGAAGAACACGTCCGGGGGGTTGTCCTTGCCGTCCCGCGGCCGAGGCGACACCATCTCCACCCACGTACAGGGGCGATCCCCCGGGTTCCGCCAGCTGTGCGGCACGCCTACGGGGATCAGCCCTCCCTCGTTGGTCCCCAGGAGGACCGTCTCGCCCTGAACGGTGAGTTCCACCTCGCCCTCGAGGACGAACACCGCCTCCTCGTAGGACTGCACGTGGGGCGCGATGTGCCCGCTGCCCTCCAACATGCAGACGGAGAAGCCCATGTGCACCGATCCCGTCGTGCCGTCCACCAAGGACTGCCGCCGAAAGCCCTCGCTGTGGGCAGCGAACCGCTCCGGAACCCGCATGGCCTCCCGGTCTACCCGTGCGACCCGATGCATTCCTCCCTCCTCCCTTCGCTTCCGGATCCCGTCCGCCGGGCCTGTTCCGCCTACCCGAAGACCCATCCTCCGTCCACGTAGAGCTCGACCCCGTTCACCGCGGGATTCTCCAGCAGGAAGGCCACCGCGTGCACCACGTCCGCCATCCGCACGAGCCTTCCTGTAGGCGTCCGGGCCTGCACACGCTCCAACATGGCGGTGTTCCCTGCCCAGTACGGGCTGTCCGCCACGATCCCCGGATGGATGGCGTTCACGCGGACGGGGGCCAACTCGATGGCCAGAGTCCGCACCAGCCCCGAGACCCCCGCGTTCACGGTAGTGACCGTGGTGGAGCCCGGGTAGGGCCGCTCCTTCGCCAGGCCCCCGAAGATGACGACGGCCCCGTGGGGCGTCAGGCGGGAGTGCAGCGCGTGGACCACCGCAGTATAGCCCACCAGTTTCAGGACCACGAGGTCCCGAGCGCTCGGGATGTTGTACTCCCGAACCGTGTTCTGATCCCGGGTGATGGCCGCCAGCACCAGGCCGTCCACCGTCCCAATGCCCGACAGCCGGGAAGGCACCTCCTCCGGACGGGTGAGGTCCAGCCCGATGCCCTGAACCGTAGGTCCGATCCCCCGGGCCACCTCTGCGGCCCGATCCGGATCCCGCCCGGAGATCACCACAGGACGTCCCTGCCCTGCATAGTGGCGCGCGATCTCGAGCCCGATGCCCCGGGTCCCTCCGATGACCACCACCGCACCTTCCTGTGCCATCCCGATCCCTCCTCAGATAGATTCCCCGGCCACCGACGCCGACCCCACACTCCTGCCGCCTCAGAGTTCAGGCAACCGGAACCCGGACTTGGACACCACGTAGTCCCGGGACTGCTCGGCGAGCTGCCGCACCCGGTTCAGATCCACGCCTATCAGCTGGCCATTCCGCTTGAGGATCCGGCCCGCCACCATCACCGTGTCCACGTTGCTGGTATCCATCCCCCACACCACCGCACCGATGGGGTCGTTGACGGGGAAGATGTTCGGACGGTCCGTGCGCAGCAGGATGAGGTCCGCCTCCTTCCCGGGCGTGAGGGTCCCCACCTTGTGCTCCAGCCCGTTGGCCCGGGCGCCCTCCACGGTGGCCCATTCGAGCACTTCCCGGGTGGTCACGAGGGGCGGCGCATCCTCCTTCCCCGCCAGCCGCTGCTCGAACACCAGCATGTGCTGCAGAGAGATGGCAGACCGCATCTGCGTGAACATGTCGTTGGGGACGTTGGTCTCCACGTCCACGCTCAGGCTGGGACGGAGGCCGAGATTCAGAAAACGCTGGATCGGGGGCATCCCGTGTCCCATCATCATCTCCACGGGGCAGGCCAAGGAGACGGTGGCCCCCGAGTCCACGATCAACTTGATTTCCTCATCGCTCAGGGTGCAGCAGTGGATAAAGGTGGTATCCGGCCCGTACAGGCCCGTCCGGCCCACCTCCCCGACCTTTCCGTGCCGTCCGAAGGTGCCCACACCCACGTGGGTCGTGATGCGCGCGTCCAGCTCCCGGGCGAGCGTCCAGTCCGCCCGGCATCCCTCCAGGGAGTCGAACTCCGGCCCGAAGATGGCCAGGGCGAAGGTCAGGAGTTGGTCCTTGGAGGAGAAGTACTGCTGCGCAGCCCGCCGGATCCAGGCCGGGTGCTCGGGCTTGGGCGGCTCAAACCACGGCCGGCCGTACGCGAACACCGCCCGGATCCCCGCTTCCTGCAGGGCCCGGATGGCCGCGTCCGTGTGCTCCGGGGTGGCCTGGATGTGGGACCAATCCAGGACTGTGGTGATCCCCGCATCAATGCACCCGAGCGCACTCACCAGGTTCGCGATGTACACGTCCTCGGGCCGGTAGGCGGGCGCGAGCTGGTTCAGCACGAAGGCCAAGTAGCTCCTCTCCCCTTCCAGCGGGACGTCCGTCCCGATGTTCCGCAGGATCCCCTCCCAGCAGTGCCGATGCGTGTCCACGAAGCCCGGCATCACGATCATCCCCGAAGCGTCAATGACCTCCGCGTCCGCCGCGGCGAGGTGCGGGCCCACGGCCACGATCCGGGACCCCTCCACGAGCACATCTCCCTGCCGGAAGTTCCCCAGCTCCCGGTCCAGGGTCAGCACGCACCCGTTTTTGATCAGTATCCGCTTCGCCATTCCCCTCCCCCTCCTCCGGAGTAGTATTCCACGCGTTGACATTAGACATGGCCCCACAAGATCCCTGCGGGTAGTCCCGATCCCGGAAGACGGATCCCACCTCACCCTCGGGTCTTCTCCGGCCCCTCCCCCGCCTTCCCCTGGAGAACCTGCCGGATGTCCGCGTAGACCCGACCCAGGTGCTCCTGCATCCGCTTCCGGGCCGCCTCCGGGTCCTGCGCCCGGATGGCGGTCAGGATCTCCCGATGCTGGGCGATGGAGGCTTCCGGGCTTCCCGGAATGTGGTAGACGGACTGAAGGGCCCGGTGCAGGGGATCCCGGATGGCCCGCATCACGTGCACCGCCATCCGGTTGCAGGTGGCCTGAGCGATGGTGAGGTGGAAGTGGAGGTCCGCGGCGATGTACCGCTCCGGTTCGCCCGCCCCGAGACCCGCCTGCATCTGCTCGATGGCCTCCGCCATGATCTGGAGGTGCTCGGAGCTCCGGCGCTGGGCCGCCAGGGCCGCGAACTCTGCTTCCAGGATCCTGCGCAGCTCGTAGAGTTCCAACAGATCGAAGGCCTCCAACGTGAGGAGGAACTTCAACGAGTCCGCGAGGGCGTTCTCGTACTCCGCGACCACGAAGGTGCCGTGTCCCGCAGAACAGATCACCCCCTTGGACTCCAGCAGGCGCAGGGCTTCCCGGACGGAGGAGCGGCCCACTCCGAACCGGCGCCTGAGCTCCTGTTCCGTCGGGATCGGGTCCCCGGGCTTGAGCCGCCGGGTACGGATCTGGTGGAGGAGCCGATCCGCCAGCAGTTGGTAGACCTTGGGGCGCTCCAGGGGCTCGTCCACGGTCACCTCACCGTCACGCACGGTTCCTCCAACGTTCCGACGCACGGGTCCCAACCTTCACCTGCTCGGATCCACCAACACCTTCCCCGCCGCCTCCCGACGCACGAGCGCAAGGAGGCCTGCCGGCACCACTTCGCCGAGGGGGATCCCGCGAGTCACGACCCGATCCGCAAGGTCCGTAGACGCGAGGATCCCCAGGGCCTCCGGCAGGTCCTGGTCGCATACGTGGGCCACGGCGGTGACCAGCTGAATCTCCCGCAGCACCAGTTCCCGGACCGGCACGTGCGGGGAGCCGTGGGGCAATCCGACCTGCAGGATGGTCCCGCCGCGCCGGACCAGTTCTACCGCCTGCCCCAGCACGCCTTCCGCGCCTGAACCGTCCACCACCACGTCCGCCCCTTCTCCCCGGGTCGCCTCCAGAACCCCTCTGCGGACCTCGTCCCGCCCTGCCTGCAGCCGGTGTGAAGCCCCCACCCGCTCTGCCAGCTCGAGCCGGGAGGGGTCCACATCCACCGCCACGATGGTCTCCCCGCCCCATGCCCGGGCGACGCCGATCACCAGGGAGCCGATGCCGCCCGTACCGATCACCACGAGACGCATCCCGGGGGACCAGCCGCTCCGCCGCAGGGCGTGCACCGCCACCGCAGTGGGTTGGGCGATGGCGGCCGCGTCGTCGGAGCACGCCGGTGGGACCTCCCGACACGTCCGGGCCGGCACGCGTACGAACTCCGCGAGCCCCCCGTGCGTCTGAAGCCCCAGCGTGTAGTATCGCGCACACAGGTTCGTCCGGCCTGCCCGGCACCAAGAGCAGACACCGCACCACACCCCGGCCCCGCAGGTCACCCGCTGGCCTACCCGGAACGTCTCCACGTCCGGTCCGCAGGCCACCACCTCACCCATGAACTCGTGTCCCAGGATGGTGGGACCCTGGTGCCCCGTGACGGGATCCGCCCGGTGCACGGGAATCATGAGCGGGCCATGCAGGTACTCCGAGACGTCCGTCCCGCACAGGGAAGCCCGCCGAACCCGAATCAGCACCTCTCCGGGTCCCGGGTCTCCGGGTTCCGGAACCGAGGTGACCCGTACGTCCTGGTTTCCGTAGTACACCGCCGCCCGCATCACACCCGCAACCGACGTCCGCGGAAGGGCCGTAAGAGCCCCATGAGGCCATCCGGCGCATACAGGGCGATGAGAACGAGGATCCCGCCGAACACCACCCGGTTGAACTCCGCGGGGATCCGCGCCCCGAACAGCCCAAGGTGCACCACGCCCACCCGCAGCAGCTCCGCCACCAGCATGACGAGGGGAACCCCCAGGAGCGGGCCCTGCCAGGTTCCTGCACCTCCGACCATGGCCATGAGGACCACGTCCACGGAGATGTCCAGGCTGAAGACTCCCGTGGGCTCGATGTACCCGATCCGCTGGGTGTACAGGCCTCCAGCAACACCGGCCCAGAAGGCTCCCAGCAGCAGGGCTGCCACCTTCACCCACGTGGTGCGCACCCCGAGGATCGCCGCGGCCAGTTCGTCCTCCCGCACGGCCACCAGGGCGGCTCCGAATCGGGAGGACTGGATTCGTGCCGTCAAGCCCGTCACCACCAGGGCGAGACCCATGTACGTGAAATAGAAGAACTGCTCCACCGTGCGCCGGTCCCAGGGCAGGGGGGAGACGTAGATCCCCATGGCGCCCCGGGTCCAGGGCACGTTGTACGCGAGCACCTGGGCGAGGAACCCCAGGATCATGGTGAGGACGGCGAAGTACGGGCCCCGCACCCGCAAGCTCGGTACCCCCACGGCGGCCGCCCAGAGCACCGATACGACCCCTCCTAAGGGGGCCGTGAGGAGGGGGGACAAGCCCCACCCATAGGCCAGGATGCCCGTGGTGTAGGCCCCGACCCCGAAGAAGACGGCCATGGCCAGGTTTAGGTAGCCGCCGTAGCCCCCGAGGAGGTTCCAGGCCTGGGTCAGGAGCAGGAACAGGAAGACGTTGGTCAGGGTGCTGAGGAGCCCCAGCCCCTCCCACCACAGCCCGATCCCTACGGCCAATCCCAACAACGCGGCCGCGCCCACGACGGGCCCGCGTCCCACTCGAGCGGGCTCGACCATCCAGGTTTCCATGGAGACGGAGGACCGCATGGCGCTAGAGGACCCGCTCCTGCGCACTTTGGAGCCCCCGTCCGCGGAAGATCAGGGTGAGGGCCAGGAACGCGTAAAGCACCGCATATACGTACTGGAAGGGGAGCAGGACCCCGGCCAGGGCCTCCAGCTGCCCCACGAGGAGCCCCGCGAGGAGGGTGCTCCGCACGTCTCCGAGCCCGCCCACGACCACCACCAGGAAGGCCCATGCCAGCCAGCGCAGATGCTCTTGAGGCGCGAACGGGAACATCAGGGCCAGGGCTACCCCTCCCATGGCGGCCGTGGCCGTACCCGCCCCCACCACCACCATGGAGATCCGCGCCACGTCTACACCGAGCACGGTGGCGGCATCCGGGTTCTGCCCGACCGCGCGCACCACCTTCCCCAGCAGGGTCCGGCGAAGAAGGAGATCCAGGCTCCCGATCATTCCCAGGGCGAGGCCTGCGGCCACCAGGCGCCCCAGCGCCACCCGGAACCCTCCCACGGAGAGCACCGCCTGCGCCGGTTGCCACGGCAGGACCCGGGTGTCCGTGGTCCACATCAGGATGGAGCCGTTCTCCAGTACCAGCAGGAGACCGAACAGGACCAGCAGGCCCATGGCCTCTGAGGTGGACGCGGTGCGGCGGAGCAGCAGCCGGTGCACCGCGGCCCCGGCCCCGAAGAACACAGGGGCCGCGACCAGCGCGGCGAGCACCGGCGGAATGCCCCACCCCCGCAGCAGCTCCAGGGCGAAGAAAGAGCCCAGCATGACGAAGGCGCTGTGGGCCATATTCACGATCCCCAGCACGCCTAGAGTGAGGCTGAGGCCGACGGAGACCAGGGCGTACACCAGGCCCAGGAACACGCCGTTGACCATCGCCTCCATCAAGAGAGCCGGTGTCATCCCTTCCTCACACCCGCAGCCAGTCCCGGACCACCGCGTGCATCCGCTGCTGGAACTCCTCCCTCGTCCCTTCCAGTTGGTTGCGGCCAAAGGCCAGGGTGTAGACGTAGTCCGAGAGAGAGACCGCGGCCCGGACGTTCTGATCCACCAGCAGGACCGTCCGCCCCTCGCGGCGCAATCGGGCCACCTCCTCGTAGACCTCCTGCGCGGCCACCGGCGCCAATCCCGCCGTGGGCTCGTCCAGGAGGACCAGCCAGGGATCCGTGACCATCATCCGGGCGAGCTCGACCAGGCGCTGCTGTCCGCCACTGAGGATCCCGGCCGGGCGGTCCCGCCAGGCTTTCAGGGCCGGGTACCGCTCGTACACCCGGTCTAGGGCGGCCCGCCGGGCGGGCCGTGGGAGGGGCCAGGTCCCCACCTCCAGGTTCTCCTGCACCGTGAGGCCGGGGAACACGCTCCGGCCCTGAGGAAGATACCCCATACCGAGACCCACCCGTCGGTGCGCAGGCACCTGGCTCACCTCTTTCCCGTCCACCCACACGGTCCCCCGCCGGGGCCGGAGAAGACCGTACACCACCCGGAGCACCGTGGACTTCCCGGAGCCGTTGGGGCCCAAGAGGACCGTGAGGTGGCCCGGACGAGCCACGAGGCGTACTCCCTGGAGGACGGTCTGCTCCGGGTAGTACCCCGCCTCCACGTCCACCACGCGCACCTCAGGAGACCTCCCCGGCACGCCCACCTCCCAGATAGGCCTCCACCACGGCCTCGTTGCGGGCCACTTCCTCCGGAGCACCGTCCGCGATCACCCGTCCCTGATCGAGGCACAGGACGCGCTGGCTCAGGGACATGAGCACCGGGATCTCATGGCTCACCACGACGAAGGAGACTCCTTCCCTTCGGAGATCGGACACCCGCCGCACCATGGTCTCGATGGCATCCGGGTGCACCCCCGCAAAGGGCTCGTCCATCAGCACCACCCGAGGGTGGACCATCAGGGCGCGCGCGAACTCCAGCAGCCGTTGCTGCCCTCCCGAGAGCTGGCTGGCAGGGACATGCGCATATCCTTCCAAGCCCACGGAGGCCAAAAGCCGTAAGGCCCGGTCCCGAGCCTCCTCCACCCGGAGGGACCGGTGGAGGAGGGGGACCAACATGTTCTGCAACACGGTGAGGCTTCGGAACACCCGGGTGTTCTGGAAGGTGCGCATCACGCCCAGATCGGCCAGCCGCTGTGGAGGACCTCCTTCTACCCGTTGCCCTGCCAGCCACACCTCTCCCGCATCCGGGGGGTAGACCCCGTTGAGGAGGTTCAGCAGGGTCGTCTTTCCGGATCCGTTGGGGCCGATGATGCCCAACACCACTCCTCCTTCCAAGTTGAAGGAGACGCCGTCCACCGCTACGATCCCCCCGAAGGTCTTTACCAAGTTCCGCACCTGAAGCATCGGAGGGGTCATGGCATGGGGATCACCGGCCTCGCGGTGGCCCGCTGCGGGGGCCACACCACCTCGTTGTGTCCCCGCAGGAACTGCAGCACAACCTGGTTGTAACTCGGGATCCCGTCCTTGTCGTACTGGAGGAGGCCGTTGGCGGTGGCGAACTTCCGCCCGACCACGTACGCCCGCAGCTTTGCCTGATCGAGGGACCCCGTAGCCTTTACGGCCTGCTCCATCACCTGGAGGATGGTCAGAGCCACGGTGGCGTAGGAGGGGAGCTCCCGGTATCCCATCCGCTGGAGCAGCGCGTGGAGGGTATTGATCTCCTTGTAGCGATCCGTGTGCCAGGCGATCGTGGTCCCCATAATCCCCTCCGCCGCCGGCCCCAGATCATGCCAGTACGGGAGCATGGTCACCGGAGACCCACACTGGCAGTAGATGGCGGGTTTAAATCCCAGCTCACGGGCGGTCCGCGCGAGAAGCGCCGCGGGGTTGGGTAGGGCCAGGGCGAAGAAGAGGTCTACGTTCGCCGCCTTTGCCCGCTGAATGAGCCCACTCACGTCCGTCACCGTGGGTGCGAATTCCTCATTGAGCACCACGGGAAGGTTGCGCTGCCGGGCAAACCCCAGCACCCCTCCGTACCCCTGATACCCGTTCTTCACCACCAGGGTGAAGGGGTTCTGCTCCGTGACCACCCCGACGCGGCGAGGCCTCTGCTGGGGCGGGAGGCTATCGATCAGCTCGAAAATGCCTCGTGGGTAGTCTGGCTCCTGGTACGCATAGGCGCCCACCATCCACCGGGACTTCTTGAAAAGCTCGATCCCCACGAACCCCCCGTTCCACAGGACCTTCTCCGCGGACTCCACGATGGGGATCACGGATCCCCCAACAAGGGTGGTGTACGGTGCCAGGACCAGGTCTACGTTGTCCTCCTTCAGCAGCCGCTGGTAGAGGGCCTGGGCGACCGCGGGTTTCCCCTCGTCATCGTAGAGGACCAGCCGCACCGGACGGCCGAGAAGCCCTCCTTCCCGGTTCACCCGGCTCACCCAGTACTCATACACGGCCTTGTACACCGCGGAGGGGCCGGAGAAGGGACCGGTGAGCCCCAGGGTACCGCCCACCAGGATGGGACGCACGGAAGGGCCTCCGGAGCCCACCCGAGCAGAGCCAACGACGAAGAGGACCGTAAGAACCCCAACCCACCACACGCGCTCCAGAGCCCTGAGGATCCCGCGCTCACCCAGCAGCCATCTCATCTTTCTCACCCCCTGATCTTCGGTCAGACCATCAGACAACCCTACGATCCGACGGATGATCATTCCTGCCGAACACGGGTTCACATCTATTTCACCACCGCGGCCTGGGAGGGGACTTCCGCTCCTGTTCCCTTGCGGAGGAGCCGGTGCCGCTGCCCCAGGTACACCAGGACGAACAGCCCGATCCCCACGAGGTCCGTGGCCAGGGTGGGGAGAAAGCACAGGATCGTGGCCGCGGCCAGGACCAGCCACTCCAACAAGCTGGTGCGCACCAGGAAGTACGCGGTGCTCATGATGGAGAAGGCCACAGTTCCCACCACCGAGGAGATGGCGGCCCACAGGTTTTGCTGCCAGCTTCCGGTCATGAGGATGTGGGTGTAGGCGAACAGGACCGGCATGACGTAGATCATCTTCGCGAACCGGAAACTGTTCCAGCCCGTTCGCCACGGGTCCGCCTGGGCGATGGCCGCGGCGGTGATCGCCCCCAGGGCCACGGGCGGAGTGATGTTGGAATCCAAACTCAGCCAGAAGATGATCATGTGGGCCGCGAGGAGCGGTACCCCGAGGTTCACCAGAGCCGGGACCGCCACCACGGCGAGCACCAGGTATGCGGCGGTGATGGGCATGCCCATGCCCAGCACGAAGCTGGCCGCGGCCACCAGGAGCAGCGCAATGGGAAGATTCCCGCCGGAGACGTCCAGGACCAATTGGCTGAAGCGCACGCCGATCCCCGTCAGGGTGACCACCGCCACCACGACGCCGATGGCTCCGGTGGTTGCAGCCACGTAGGCGCTGCTGCGCCCGGCATCCGCCAGGGCCCCCCAGATCTCCCGAGGGCCCATGCGGGTCTCCCGTCGGACCCAGCTCACCAACACGGTGCTGGCGATGCCAGCGATGACCGCCAAGGAGGCGGAAGTGGTGCGCATCAGCACCGCCACCAGCGCTGCCAGGGGCAACAGGAGGTACCAGCCTCCCCGCAGCACCTCCCGCAGACGCGGGATCTGCTCGGGCGGCAGTCCTTCCAGCCCCAGCTTGCGGGCTTCGCAGTACACCATCACGCCCACGCCGAGGAAGTACAAGAGCCCCGGTAGGACGGAGAGGGCCGCGATGCGCGCGTAGGGGATTCCGGTGAGCTCTGCCATGAGGAACGCGCCCGCGCCCATCACGGGCGGCAAGATCATGCCCCCGGTGGATGCGGCGACCTCCACCGCGGCCGCGATGTGCGGGGGAAACCCGCACCGCTTCATCAGGGGAATGGTGAACGCCCCGGTGGTGGCGGTGTTCGCCACGGGACTCCCGTTGATGGATCCAAACAGAGCACTGCTCACCACCGCCACCTGCGCGGGCCCCCCTCGCATCCGTCCGACGAGCGCGATGGAGAGGTCCATGAAGAACTGGGCTACCCCCGCCCGCATGAGGAACGCTCCGAAGGCCACGAAGGGCAGGATGTAGCTGGCGAGGATATCCGGCATCACGCCGAACAGCCCTTCCGGGGTTAGGTAGAAGTACTCCACCACGCGGCGGAAGGAAAACCCACGGTGGCCCACCACGGAAGGCAGGTGGTTCCCCCAAAGGGCGTAGGCGATGAGGAGAAGCACCACCACGGTCATGGAGGGGCCCAGGACTCGACGGGTCACCTCCACGCTCAGGAAGAGCGCCAGGGCTCCCATGAAGACGTCCAGGTTCGTGAAGGCCCCCGCGCGGTAAGCCAGGGCCTCGTACTGTACGATCCAGTACCCGGCCACCCCACCCGAGGCCACCGCGAGGGCCACGTCGGTCCATGAGGGACGGTCTTCCGGGGCACGCGCGGTGGCCCGGTAGAGGAGGAAGGCGGCGGCGAGGCTGTAGAGCACCGCGATCCCGCGGTGGTACTGGAGGCTGGTTCCTCCCGTCGCGGCGGTCCATAAGTAAAACCCCACCACGGCCGCGAGACCTCCCTGTACCAGGAGACCCCACAGCCCCACGAGGTTCCGCATCTCCGCTTTGCCCCTACCGGGCCCGGATGCCCTCCGGGATTTCCAGGCCGACGGACCGCCAGTGGGCTTCGGCGCCCGGGTGCAGGGGGACGGTCACGCCGAGCAGGGCCCGGCGGACGGTCATGTCCGCAGAGGCACTGTGCACCTGCAGCATGTGCGCGTGCCCTTCGCGGCTGTACGCAGCGGCCACGAGGCGACGGACCAGGGCGGCCGGGACATCCTTGTGCGCGAACCACAGGCCCGCCACTGCGATGGTGCTTACGGACTCCGTAAGCCCGTGGTATCCCCGGCCCGGGATCACATACCGGATGAAGTACGGGTACTTCCGGAAGAACTCCGTACGGGCCAGCGGCCCGTACAGATCCAGGAGGTGCACCTCCTTGGCGATGGCGGCCTCGATGGTCGAGCGATCCGGATACGGACCGGTGAAGAAGAAGGCGTCCACCCGCCCGTCCCGCAGGGCCGCGGCCGCCGCGGATCCCAGAAGGGGCACCCTCTGGATCCGGTCCCACAATCCGAGCTCGGTGAGGATCCGCTGAGCGTTCGCGAAGGTGCCGGACCCCGGGGAGCCTACTGCCACGCGCTTCCCCACGAGGTCCGCCACGGTCCGGATGCCACTGTCCCGGTAGGTGACGAAGTGGCCCACGCCGATGAAGAGAAGACCCACGGCCCGAATGTTGCGCTGGGGATTCCCCTGGAAGGCCTCAAGCCCGTAGTAGCCCTCGTGCACATCGCTGCTGAAGGCTACCGCGAACTCGGCCTCCTTTGCATTCACCCGCCGCACGTTCTCCACGGACCCTCCGGTCGCAGCCACCGTCACTTCCACACCGGGCACGTTTCGGGACAGGAAGGTGGCCAGGCCTGTGGCGAAGACGTTGAACACCCCCGCGGCAGGCCCTCCCAGGATGGTCAGACGCTCCACAGGCCCCGCGGAAGCCCCCGAAAGTCCCAGGGCCACGAGCAGCACGACCAGGATTCCCCCACCCCACCTCCTCCGCACCGTGCTCACCTCCGGCTGGTCAGATCGTCAGACAAGACCTACGCCGAAGACGGCTTCTCCTCCTGCCAAACATGGGTTCCCCGTTCACAGGATTCCCTGTTGGATGCGCACCCAGTCCTCCGGGGTGTCCACGTCCAGGGCCGCCTCCTCCAGGGGGACGAACACCGCTTCCTCCCGGTGGGCTTCCAGCACGGGCTTTGCCCCTACATCCCCCTTCAGGGCCCGCAGTTCCCCGAAGAGGCTTCGATGGAAGAGGGCGGGCGGTCCCACGGTGTCCCGGTATGCACACGCGACCACCCGAGCCCCGGTCTGCCGCCCCGTCTCCACGAGCCGCTGCAGGTGTTGCGGGGTCAGGGCGGGCTGGTCCGCGAGCAGGAGGAGCACCGCATCCGCGTCCGCCACGGCCTCGATTCCTCTTCGAAGGGAGGTGCTGAGCCCCAGGGCATGATCTGGGTTTTCCACGACTGTTACCGGGAGGTCGCAGAGCTCCTCCCGCATGCGGTCCGCCTCCGGCCCCACCACCACGACGACTTCCTCACAGACCGCCAGGGCCGTCTCCACGGCCCGGCGCAGGAGGGTCTTTCCGCCCAGCCGCAGCAGGAGCTTGGGCTGGCCCATGCGGCGGCTGCTCCCCGCCGCCAGCACGACACAGGCGAACCCGCTCAAACGGGGAGCGGCTCGTGGATGGGAACCGGCCGGTCCCGCAGGAATCCCGCCTTCCGACCGTTCAGGGCCGCCAGGATCTCCGCGAGGATGGCGAGCGCGATCTGCTCCGGGCCCTCCGCCCCGATGTCGAGGCCGACCGGCGCGTAGATTCGGCCCACGAGCTCCGGGCTCGGCTGCACCCCTTCTGCTTCAAGTTCCCGCAGGATCTTCTGGGTACGCTGTCGGGGACCCAGGAGTCCCAGGTATGCGGGTGGAGTGGGATACCTGAAGAAGGACCGGATGAGGTTCTTGTCGTGCAGGTAGTTGTGGGTCATCACCACCACGCAGGTTCTCGAGTCCGGCCGGATGGCCTCTGCGGCCTGCGGGAACTCCGTGTGGAGGAACCCATAGGCCTCTGGGAACCGCTCACGGGTCAGGAACTTCTCCCGCCGATCCACCACCACGGGTCGGAAGCCCAGCTCGTGCGCCAGGCGCACCAGGGGGATGGCGTCGTGTCCGGCCCCACACACCACCAACCGCAGGGGCGGCTGGAGGGGTTCGAAGAAGAGCTCGAACCCCCCGAGGACCTCCCGGGCCGGCTTTCCCCGGCGCAGCGTTTCCTGCGCCCGCGTCGTCGCGGCCGCGTCCAGCTCCGCGTCTCCGAGGCTTCCCTCCCGGGTGCCGTCCGGGTAGACCACCGACCGTCGTCCGAGGTGCGGGGCGTCCTCCGGTCCGATGAGGGTCACCACCACCAGTGGCCGCTCCCGCTCCACCGCCTCCTCCAGGAACCGCTCCGGAGACGGCTCCCCCGCCCCCACCTTCTCCACCAGCACGTCGATCACCCCGTTACAGCCCAGGCCCAGACCCCAGACCGCCTCGTCGTCCGCGGTGAGGTCGTAGTGCAGCAGCCGGGGCCGCCCGTCCCGCAGGACCTCTTCCGCCACGACCTGCACATCCCCTTCCAGGCACCCGCCGGAGATGGAGCCCACGAGATCCCCGGTAGACCGGATCAGGAGCCGCGCTCCCTCCCGCCGGTACGTGCTCCCGCGCACCCCAACCACGGTGGCCAGGGCTGCCTCTTCCCCGTGGCGGCGCACTTCCCGGAGGGCCTGGAGGATGTCGAGGAGTTCTCGCATGGCTACTCCCTCCTTCCGGTGCGGCGCGCCCGCGCCGCCAGTGTGCGTTCCAGTTCGCGGAGGCTTTCGAGGTTGTGGGCGGCGGCGAACACGTCCACAAAGGGCAGGGCCGTCTGCATGCCCCGGGTGAGGGGTTGATAGCCGGGGCTGCCGAGGAGGGGATTCAGCCAGATCACCCGGCCCGAGCGGGCGCGGATCTCCCGCATGGCCCGGTGCAGGACTTCCACGTCCCCGGTGTCCCAGCCGTCGCTGAGGATCACCACCACGGTGCGGGGATCCAGCAGGTGTCGCCACCCCTCCAGGAACTGCATGAGGCTCGCGCCGATCCGGGTGCCCCCGGACCAGTTCGGAACCGTGCGACTCAGCCGGTCCAGCGCCTCCCGGAGGGTCCGGGACCGGAGGGCGGGGGTGACCCGGGTGAGGGAGGTGCTGAACACGAAGCTCTCCACGTTGCCCACGGCCTCCTGGAGCGCGTACACGAACTGGATCAGAAACCGGCTGTAGATGTCCATGGAACCGGAGACGTCGCACAGGAGCACCAAGCGGGTCTTCCGGATCCGCCGCCGCTTAAACGCCAGCTCCGGCAGATCCCCGCCCCACCGGAGGTGGAGTCGCATGGTCCGCCGGAGGTCCAGCCGGTGGCTGTGCCGTGCCCGCTGCATCCGACGGCTCATCCGGGTGGCGATCCGGCGGGCGATGGCCACCACCAGCTTCCCGATCTCCTCGAGCTCCCGATCGGTGAAGGTGGAGAAGTCCTTCCGGGTCAGGACCTCCAGGGCGCTGTAGCCCGGGACTTCCTGCTCCCCCTCCGTCTCCTCGGCACCCGCCCACCGCTCCATGGAGAGGTGCCCGCGCTCCGGAGCGGGCTCCTCCTGCGCCACTCCCTCCTCCCCGCTCTCCCCCGGGGCCTCCACGGGCGGGAAGGGGGACCAGTAGAGGGGGAAGAGGGCGTCGAAGACCCGCAGGTCGTGGTGGCTGTGGACCAAGGTGGTCCGTAGGGCCAGCCGGAACTGCTCCGGATCCAGGACGTCCACCCGTCCCAGGGCCCGGAGGGCATCCGCGATCTCCCCGGGGCCGCACAGGACCCCACGTTCCCGGAGGACTCGGCCGAAGGCCACCACGTGGGCGGTGAGATCTCCCAGGTCCGGTCTTCTCACGCCTTCAACGTCCGTTCGATCCGGCTCAGGGCCCGGGCGAGTCCTTCCCCGTCCCGCTGGGCCTCGTGGATGGCCGCGAGCGCCGCATCCAGCCAAGGCCCTCGCACCAGCCGCTGGTCCTCGTGGTGCTTGAACAGGCACCCGATGGTCTCCTCCACGCTTGTCCGATCCAGGTGGTCCCGGTGCAGGCGCAAAAGGGCCAGGCTCCAGTCCAGGGTTTCCGCCACCCCCGGGACCTTCTGGAGGTCCAGACGCCGCACCAGGTGCATGAAGGCCGCGATCTGCTCCGCCAGGAGCTGCGAGATCCCCGGCACCTTGCGGAGCACGATGCGCAGCTCTTTCTCGAAGCTGGGATAGTCAATCCACAGGTACAGGCACCGCCGCCGGAGGGCGTCGCTCAGTTCCCGGGTGCGGTTGCTGGTGAGCACCACATACGGGATGTGCCGGGCCCGGATGGTCCCGATCTCAGGGATGGTCACCTGCCAGTCGCTCAGGACCTCCAGCAGGAAACTCTCGAACTCTACGTCCGCCCGGTCGATCTCGTCTACCAGGAGCACCGGCGCCCGGTGGTGGGTGATGGCTTGGAGGAGCGGTCGGCGCAGCAGGAAAGCCTCGGAGAAGATGGTCTGTTCCTTCTCCTCCACCGTCCGATCGGTCCCTTCCTCCAGGCGGATGCGCAGCATCTGCTTGGGGTAGTTCCACTCGTAGAGGGCGGTGTTCACGTCCAGCCCCTCGTAGCACTGCAGCCGGATGAGGTCGGTGCCGAGGGCCTGGCTCATGACCTTGGCGATCTCGGTCTTCCCGACCCCGGCCGCGCCTTCCACCAGCAGGGGCTTGTGGAGCTCGATGGAGAGGTAGATGGCGGTGGCGATCTCCCGGTCCGCGATGTACCCCTCCTGCTCCAACGCCTGGAGGATCTGCTCGATGTTCCCCAATGTTGGCCGCATCGGTGCGTCCTCAGGACCATTATACTGCGGCGTCTGCGGCCGGGACCGCGGGGCCGGGCGGGCGCCTGCACCCGTTTTCAGGAAGGGTGCATCGCCGCGAGGGCAGGCCGCAACCGCTGCAGAACGAGCGTAGCACCGAGCAGCCCGAATCCCAAGAGGTCGGTCATCCATCCCGGTTTGATGAGCAGCAGGGCCGCGCCCAGCAGCAGGACCCGTTCCAGGAGGTTTGCGGGCCGCAAAAGATACCCCACCACCGCCCCGGCCAGGCACATGGTCCCCACCGTCCCTGTGGCCAGGGCCCACCCGACCTCGTGCCACCCACCCTGCATGAGGAGCGCGGGTCCGAAGACGAACATGTACGGCACGATGAATCCGGCCAGGGCGAACCGCACGGACTGCCATCCGGTCTCCCACAGGGGTGCGCGCGCGAGGCTTGCGGCCGCATAGCTGGCCAGGGCCACGGGCGGGGTGAGGGCCGAAAGACACGCGAAGTAGAACAGGAAGAGGTGCGCCGCGATGGGCTGGACCCCCGCCTGGACCAGGGCCGGGGCCAGGGTACTGGCCATGATGGCGTAGGCGGCGGTGGTGGGAAGCCCCATCCCCAGGATCAAGGCGACCACCATGGCCACGACCAGCATCGGGAGCAGGGTACCGCCGGCGAGGGCGAGAAGGGCCAGGGAGAGCTTCCCCCCGAGTCCCGTGAGGGAGAGGATCCCCACCACCATCCCCGCGGCCGCGGTGGTGGCCGCGATCTCCACGGACCGCCACGAACCGTCGTACAGGGCTTCCACCATCCTCCGGATGCCCTCCCGGCTCTCCCGCCGGACCACGGACACACCTGCCCCCACCCCGCACGCCACGGCGAGGCTCCAGAGCACGTCTAGACCCAGCCGGCGGACCAGGACGTACGAGGCCACGCCCAGCAGGACCCACGGATGGGCCACCCGCTCCTGCCTGCCTGCCCAAGAAGTCACCACGGCGGCCGCGAGCCCCCACAGAGCCGCCCGGAAAGGGGAGTAATCCAGGCCCATGATGAGCAGGAGGATGAGGGCCAGGGGCGCCAACAGGTATCCCCGGCGGCGCAACACGGTACCGAGGGGGGGCAGGTCTTCTCGCGGCAGCCCGTGGAGCCGGTTCTTCGCCGCGTAGAAGTCGATGATCCAGTACGCGGCCACGTAGTAGAGGAGCGCGGGGATGAGGGCGCTCAGGGCGATGCGGGAATAGGGAACGCCGAGGATGTCCGCCATGAGGAAGGCGGCAGCCCCCATGACGGGCGGCACCAGCTGTCCGCCCGTGGAGTTCATGGCCTCGATAGCACCCGCCACACTGGGTTTGAACCCCGTGGACTTCATGAGGGGCACATTGATGACCCCGTCCACCATCACGTTGGCCGCACTGGACCCGGAGGCGGTCCCGAACAGAGCGCTGGTGAGGATGGAGACTTTGGCAGGGCCGCCCCGGCGGTGGCCTGCGAGTCCCAGGCCTATTTCCACGATGAACTTCCCGATGCCGGACGCTTCCAGCACGGCGCCGAACAGGATGAACAGGTACACGTATCGGGCTGAAGCCGCGATGGGGGTGCTGTAGATCCCGTTGTCGCTGAACAGAAAGGAGATCACGGTCGGGAAAGAAAAGCCGCCGTGCCGGAACAGCCCTGGAAGATACGGTCCTACGAAGGCGTACAGCACGAACGCCATCCCCAGCGCCGGCACCGCCCACCCGGAGGTGCGGCGGCTCATCTCGATCACCACCGCCAAGAGCAGCAATCCCACCGCCACATCCGCGGGGGCGGGGGCTACCCCCGCGCGGGCGGTCAGTTCGGAGAAGGTCAGGAGCTGGTAGACCACCACCGCCACGCTCGCAAGACACAGCAGGAGATCCCAGAGGGTAGGATTCGGAGAACCGTTGCGGCGAGCGGGCAAGAGCAAGAACACCAGCAGGGATGCGAACATCAGGTGGAAGGCGTACATCTTCTGGGGGTCCGTGGAGTAGAAGCCCAGCACCACGATGTGGTAGGCGGCCATGGCCACCCCAACGAGACGCACAAGGGCACGCCACCCGCCCCGCAGGTTCCGGCCCCGCAACTCCTCCGCGGGGCCGACCTCCGTCACGAGGGAGGAGACCTCTTGCGGGGGTTCCCGCTCGTCTGCCGGTACCCGCTTCACGCCGGCCTTCCCCACGGGCTAGCGCGGGGGCTGGTGCTCGGGGCGCAGCCGCACGCCCCGCTCCCGGTAGTACCGGAGGGCCCCGGGATGGAGCGGGCCCGCGATGTAGTAGATGTTCACGGGTCGGGTCTCCGCACCCGTGGGGTGTACCTGCTCCAGCAGCTCCTGGTTGTCGAAGATGGTCTTGGTGAGTTCGTACACGAAGTCCTCCGGCAGGTCCCGGTGCACGAAGGCCGCGTTCCACATCTGCACCGTGCGGATCACGTAGTCCTGTCCCCGGTACGCGTTGGCCCGGATGGCCGCGGGCGCGAGATACGGGTACTCCGCGGTAAGCCGCTGGATCTGCTCCGGCGTGAACCCGAAGAACCGCACGGGCCGCGTGATGGACAGCTCCAGCCAGGCAGGGACCGGGACCCCGATCACCCCGAAGTTGGCGTCCACGAGTCCGTCCCGTAAGGCATTCGCGCCCTCCGCGAAGGAAAGGTTGACGATGCGGGCCGGACGGATGCCGAAGAGGGAGAAGACCTTATGCCCCACGAACTCCGCGGACCCGCCTCTGGGGCCTAGGTCCACCACCTTCCCGTTCAGATCCGTGATGGACCGGACGGGGGCATCCGCCCGGGTGATCCAGTGGGCGAAGGAGGTGTACATGGGCCAGGTGAACCGGATGCTGTCGTACCGGGTGCCCTGGGCCCATCCGATGCCCCGCAGGGCCTCGTGCGCGGGCCCCATGGTGGTGAGGCCCAGCTCGACCTGCTTGGCGTGCACCAGCTGGATGTTCTGGATGGGCCCCCCCGTCACACGGTTGCTGGCCGGGATCCCCATCTTCTCCTGGATCACCTTGGCATAGCCCCCGGCCACCACGTAGTACACCCCGCCGATGGAGGCGCTCCCGATGGTGATGCTCCGGGGCCAGTTCGCCCTCGGCTGCCCGTACACCGGCAGGACGAAGAGCACACCTACGAGGAGAATCCAGATCGTCCACCGCTTCATCCCGCTTCCCCCCTGAGGAACCTCCTGCGCGTATATATATATTGTTCAGTCCCCGGGGGGAGATCCTCCTCCACCCGCGGGTGACGGGCCGGCTCAACGACCCCGGGCCCGTCGCTCCAACAGCTGCATGGCCCGCTCCACGAGCCTCCTCCGGAACTCCGCGGCCCGCTCTGGATCCACAGGACCGGGCCGGGGGGCGGAACGCACCCGTTCCTGAAGGCGCTCGCGCGCCGTCCGCAGGGCCTCCTTCTGCGCCGGAGTGAGGAGGGCATCGAACCGGGCGAGGAGCCTGTGGGCCACCTCCTGTTCCTCGGGGCGCAGGTTCCGCAGGACCTCCAGCAGGGGGAGTACGTCTTGTGCCTGCTGCCGGGTGAGTCCCCTCCCGCTCCGCTCCAGAGCCAGCACCGCGGCCGCGACGCGGGAGGCGGGATCCGCCCGGGGAGCCGCCCGGCCCTGGGCGCATCCCCCCAAAAGCACGGCCGCGAGCGCGACGGCAGCCAGGTTCCGCATCCGCTCCCCTCCTTTCCTACTCGTACCGCAGCGCCGCGATGGGGTCCAGGCGGGCTGCCCGGTACGCGGGATACAGGCCGAAGAACAGCCCCACGGCCACCGCGAACCCGAAGGCCAGCACCACCGCTCCGGGGGTCACCACGGTCATCCAGCCCGCGAACCCCGAGATCGCCCGGGTTGCCAGCAGGGCCACGCCGATCCCGAGGAGCCCTCCGCCGACGCTCAACAGCACGGACTCCACGAGGAACTGGAGGAGGATGTCCTGTGGGGTGGCCCCCACGGCCTTCCGGATGCCGATCTCGCGGGTGCGCTCGGTAACGGAGACGAGCATGATGTTCATGATCCCGATCCCGCCCACCACGAGCGAGACCGCAGCGATGGCGCCCAGGAGCAGCGTGATGGTCTGGGTGACGCCGGTAAAGGCCTGCACCACCTCTGCCTGGTTGCGCACCACGAAATCGGACTCCTGGTCCTCCCGGATCCGGTGCCGGGTTCGCAGCAGGGACTCCACCTGGGCGGCCACCACATCCATCCGCGAAGCGTCCCGCACCTTCACGTACACGGCCCGCACGTGATCCACCCCGAACAGGCGCTGCTGGGCCGTGGAGAGGGGCACGAACACCACATCGTCCCGGTCCCCGAACCCCGTGGAGCCCTTGCGCTCCATCACCCCGATCACGGTGAACAGCACCCGGTTGATGCGGATCGGCTGCCCCACCGGATCCCGGTCCGGGAAGAGGGTCTCCCGCACGGTCTGGCCGATCACCGCCACCCGGGCCCGGGTCCGCATCTCCAGCTCCCCGAAGAACGCCCCCTCCACGGGGCGCCAGTTGCGCACCTCCACAAAGGAGGGGGTGACCCCGCTGATGTTCGTGGTGTCGTTGTAGGGGCCTGCCACCACCTGTGCGGGCCGGCTGAATTCCGCGGCCACCGCCTCCACGTCCGGAAGCGCGGCTTGAATGGCCTGCGCGTCCTCCCACGTGAGGGTCTGCACCGTACCGAGCCCGAACCCGATCCCGCCCGGGCCCGCGACCCGGCCCGGGAGCACCGTGAGGAGGTTGGTACCGAGGGCCGTGAGCTGCTCCTCGACGCTGCGGCGGGCCCCGGCCCCGATGCCCACCGTGGTCACCACGGCCCCTACCCCGATGATCACGCCCAGGGTGGTCAGCAGCGATCGGAGAGGGTTCGCGGCTAAGGCCCGGAGCGCGATGCGGACGCTCGCGAGCAGGGTCACGTCGGCACCTCCGAGACCCGGCGCGGTTGGTTGGGGCGGTCCTGCACGATGCGGCCGTCCCGGAACTGCACGATGCGGCGGGCGAAGGCCGCGATGTCCGGTTCGTGGGTCACCATCACGACGGTCACGCCCCGCTCGTTGAGCCGCTGCAAGATCCCCATGACCTCCAAGCTGGTCTGGGTGTCGAGGTTGCCCGTGGGTTCGTCCGCCAGCACCAGGGCGGGTTCCATCACCAGGGCCCGGGCGATGGCCACCCGCTGCTGCTCCCCGCCCGAGAGCTGGGTCGGGAGGTGATGGGCGCGGTGCTCCAGCCCCACCCACCGCAGGGCCTCCCGGGCCCGGGACCGATCCCGGATCCCCGCGTAGATCAAGGGGAGTTCCACGTTTTCCAGGGCCGTGGTGCGCGGGAGGAGGTTGTAGGCCTGGAACACGAACCCGATGCGCCGGTTCCGCAACCGGGCCCGATCCACCTCCCCGAGGCTTGAGACGTCCCGGCCCTCGAACCGGTACACGCCCGAAGTGGGCCGGTCCAGTAGCCCCAGGATGTTCATGCATGTGGACTTTCCGGAACCTGAAGGCCCCATGATGGCCACGAACTCCCCCGGTTCAATCCCGAGGCTCACGCCCCGCAGGGCCCACACCTCCACCCCGTCCATCCGGTACACCTTGCTCACTTCCTCAAGCTCGAGGAGCCTCACGGGACCCTCCGCACTCCTGGCGGGCTGGGGGAGCGGAACCGGAACTGAGGGAGGAAGGGGTTCCGGGGCGCCTGGACCTCCGGACCCCGCTCCACGCCGAGGAACACCACCTCCCCTTCCCGCAGGCCGCTCCGCACCTCCACCATCCGACCGTCCGTCTCCCCCAATTCCACGCGGCGGGGATGCAGTTCCCCGTTCACCACCACCAGCACTCCCTGCCCGCGAACCGCCTCCCGAGGGATGAGGAGGACCCCGGACCGGTGGAGGAGGGTGAACTCCGCCTGCACGGTCATGCCGAGCCGCAGCCGGTGTCCGGAATCCGTCAGTTGGAGGGTGACCTCGTACTGCACCACGTTGTTGTTGATCTGGGCGTTGGGAGAGACGGAGAGCACCGTGGCGGAGAAGGTCTGGTCCGGGAGCGCGTCTGCCCGGACCGTGGCCCGCATCCCAGATCGGATCTTCGGGATGTCCACCTCATCGACGAAGACCTTCGCCAGCGCGGGCTCCACCACCGCGATCCGCATCACCGGGGTTCCGCCCTGAGTGCTGCCGATCACGGACTGCCCCACCTGTACGGAGAGGGCGGAGATCAATCCGCCCACCGGCGCCCGGATGAGGGTTTCGCGGACGCGATCCTGGGCGTTGCGCAGGTTCGCCTCGGCCTGGCGCACCGCGGCCCGGGCCGCCTGGAGCTCCGCAGCCCGGGCGGGCTCCTGGAGGGCGCTGTGCCGGGCCTGCTGCAGCTGCGCCTCGGCCTGGCGCACGGCCGCCTGGGCGGCCAGGAGCTCCTGCCGGCGCACCGCCTCGTCCTGGGAGGCAGCGAGGACCTGCTGCAGCTGGGCCTCCGCCTGGTGAACCGCGGCTCGGGCCTCCTCGATCTGTTCCTGGGTGGGACCGGACCGGAGCTCCTGGAGGCGGGAGGAGGCGGACTGGACCTGGGCCCGGGCGCTCGCGAGCCGCGCAGCCGCGGCGTCCAGCTCCTGACGCGCCACGAATCCCTGGTGCACGAGCTGTTCTATCCGCGTGTAGTTCTGCTCGGCAAGCCGGAGATCTGCCTGGGCGGCGGCCAGGGTCTGCTCCGCCTGGGCGACCTGCTCGGGCCGGGTGCCGCTCAGCAGCTGCCGGAGCCGGGCCCGGGCGGCTTCCACCGATGCCCGGGCCTGGGCGATCTGGGCCTGCTGCTGGGCCTCCCGCTGGGCCTGCTCCGCGAGCAATTGCCGCAACCGGGCCCGGGCGGCCTGGAGGGCTGCTTCCGCTCCGGTCACGAGCTCCTGCTCCTGGGCCCGTTGGGCCCGGTGCTGGGCCTCCAGCTGCTGGAGGCGTGCCACCGCGGCCTCGTGGCTGGCCTGCGCGGAGCGCAGAGCGCTCAGGGCGTCCGGGTCGTCGATCTCCACCAGAACCTGGCCGGCCTGGACCCGATCCCCCTCCCGCACGAGCACCCGCCGCACGATCCCCGTGGCCCTTGACTTCACCTCCACCTCGGAGTAAGGCCGGACGGATCCGGAAGCGCTCACGGTGACCCGGAGCTCTCCCCGGACCACCGGGGCTGTACGCCAGCGGGGGGTCTGAGCGGTGTTGTTGCGAGACCAGAACGCCGCGTAGGCTCCGCCCGCCACCGCCAGGATGAAGATCAGGATCCACCACCGACGCCTCATCCCGCACCTCTAAGGCAGCACGCGCAGCCCCACCGCCCGCCGGAGGGCCGCGAGGGCGGTCCACCGGGTGGCCTGGGCCTGGGCCAGGGACTCCTGGACGGAAGCGAGCTGGGCCCGCGCCTGGGCCACCTCCAGGATGCTCCCCACCCCTGCCGCGTACCGCCCTTCCGCCACCCGCAACGCCTCCTGGGCCGCCTCCTGAGCCCGACGGGCCGCGGCTTCCCGAGCGAGGGCCGACTGCCATGCGAGCCAGGCCTGCACCGCCTCCCGCTGGGCCTCCAACCGAGCCTGCTCCAGCGTGGCCCGGGCGGCCTCGAGGTTGGCCCGGGCCGCCTCGACGGCGGCCAGGCGCTGGCCTCCGTCGTAGAGGGGCACGGACACGGAAGCCCCGATAGACCACGTGCCCGCGCCCCCGGGAGTTCCCACGGTCACGAGTCCATAGCGGCCATCCAGGCTCACGGTCGTCCCGCCCTGCAACTGCGCCACCACCAGGGCCGCTTCCGCGGCCGCCACCTCCGCCTGGGCTCTGCGCACCTCCGGGCGCTGCAGGGCCCGGGAGCGCACCTCCTCCTTGGAGAGCTCGAACGCGGGAGGGACGCCCGGTGCGGCCACCGCGATGGGCGCCGCGGGATCGAGACCCAGCAGCGAAGCCAGCTGCGCGCGGCTGGTTTGCGCGTTTGCCTGGGCCTCCAGCAGACTCACCTCCGCGCTCGCCAGCTGGGCCTGGGCGCTCACCACATCCGCCTGAGGCGCGGTCCCCGCGCGAACCCTGGCCTGGGCACCTTCCAACTGCGTCCGCGCCTGAGCCACCACCTGCTGCCGGAGGACCACCACCTGATCTGCGAGCACCGCGTTCATGTACGCTTGCACCGCGCCGAGGGCCACCTGAGCCTGGAGCGCCGCGAGGTTTTCCCGGGCGCTCTGCACCCGGGCCTCCAGCTGCCGGATCTGGGCCTGGCGTAGCCCTCCGTCGTACAGCAGGTAGCTCACCCCCAGGTTCACCTGGGCGGTTCCCCCGGAGGGGCCGAGGTTTCCCAAGACCGAGACCCCTACGGAGGGCTGGAGCGCGGCCCGGGCCGCGGCGAGCTGGGCTTCCGCGGCCCTCAGGGCCTCCCGCGCGGCCCGCACCTGCGGGCTCTGCTCTTGGGCCAGCGCCACGGCCTGGTCCAGGGTGTACGACGCAGGGGCCTGGGCCCGTAGGGGACAGGTGAGGGCAAGCAGGAGCGTGAGGACCATGCCGAAACGGGTGCGCATGCTCCGTCTTCCTCCACCATGCATCTGTTACGGTGCAGGCGGTGCACCGGGTTCGTCCGGAGGGTCGCTCCCGCCCGCCACCGCCGCGGGTCTCGGGACGGGGACGGCGGCCCGACGCCGAACTCGGGCCTCTTCCACCGCCACGTACAGGCTCGGGATGAGGAACAGGGTCACGAGTGTGGAGAGCACCATTCCCCCGATCACGCTGCGGGCGAGCGGCGCCTGCAGCTCCGCGCCTTCCCCAAGACCCAGGGCCGAGGGGATCAGAGCGAGCACCGTGGTGAGGGTGGTCATGAGCACGGGGCGAAGCCGGGCGCTTGCGGCCTCCATGGCGGCCGCATACAGGGGCCGCCCTCCGTCCCGGTGCAGCTGCAGGATGAAGTCCATGAGCACGATGGCGTTGTTGACCACGACCCCCGCCAGCACGATGAGGCCGATGAGGGACTGGATGTTGAGGGTCGTACCGGTGAGGGCTAAGAGCAGGAACGAGCCCGCCACCGCGAAGGGCACGGAGGCCATAATGAGGAGGGGTTCCAGCAGCCGCTCAAACTGTAATGCCATCACCGCGTACACCAGCAGCACCGCGAGGGCAAAGCCCCAGGCGAGCTGCCGGTAGGCCCGCTGCTGCTCCTCGTACTCCTCGCTGAGGGCCACCGCGAACCCCGGCGGGAGCCGCAACCGGGCCAGGTTCGCCCGCACTTCCTCCGCCACGCTTCCGAAGTCCCGACCCGCAAGTCCGGCCGTCACCGTGATCACCCGCTGTCGCCCGCGGCGGGCAATCTGCGCGGGTCCCAGGTCCCGCACGAGGGAGACCACTTGCCCAAGCTGCACCTGCTGTCCGGTGAGGGTTGTGATGGGAAGGGCGAGGACGTCCCGGACGAGCCGGCGGTCCGGTTCCCGCATCCGTACCACCACCTCGATCTCGCTTCCTGCTTCCCGGAATAAAGTGGCGGTTCTCCCCCCCACCGCGGCCTCGAGGGCGCTCGCGATGCGGGCTGGGGAGAGCCCCACGGACGCGGCCTTCTCGAGGTCCACCCGGAGGGCGAGCTCCGGAGCCTGCTCCTCCCGGGCGATGGTGGCGTCCGTGATGCCGGGAATGCGCTCCAGGATGCCCCGCACCTGTTCCGCAAGCCGCATCCCTTCCCGTAGGTCGTATCCCCGGACCTCCACCGCGATGGGATCCGGGGATCCGAACCGGAAGATGTTGAAGGCCCCGGCGCTCGTGCGCACCACGATCCGGCCGCCCGGAACCGCGAGGGTCCGGCGCAGGGCAGTGGCCACCTCCTCCGTGGTGCGCTGCCGCTCGGCCTTCGGCCGCAACCGCAGCCGCAGGGATCCTCGATGGATCCCTCCCGGACCGAAGGCCGCGGTCCCGGACGTGACGGTCAGGAGCTCCACTTCCGGAGCCACCCGCCGCACCGTCTGCTCCAGGACCTGCAGGTGCCGATCCATGACCTCGAGTGAAGTGCCCTGCGGGAACTGGATGGAGACGAAGATCTCCCCCTCGTCCACCTGGGGGATCAGTTCCGACCCCAAGAGCCGGAACGACCCGATGCCCGCTGCCGCCAAAGCCGCGCACCCTGCCCACACCAACCACCGCCGGTGCAGCAGAAGCGCAAGGAGGCGGCGGTAGCCTTCCCGCACAGGGCCGAACCACCCGCTGCCCGAGGACCGCGGGGCAGGGAGCCAGGATCCGAGCACGGGGGTGAGGGTGAGGGAAGTCAAAAGGGAGCACAGGAGGGCAAAGATCACCACGTAGCTGAACTGCACGAACATCTGGGTGGTCACCGCTCCCGTACGGAGCACCACCACGGGCAGGAACACCACCACGGTGGTGAGGGTGGAAGCGGTCACGGCCCCTGCCACCTGCTGGGCCCCGCCCCGGGCCGCCTCAAGCCCTCCCACACCCTGCTCCCGGAGCCGGAAGATGTTCTCCAGGACCACGATGGAGTTGTCCACGAGCATCCCCACGCCCAGGGCGAGGGCACCCAGGGTCATGAGGTTGAGGGAGGAGCCGTTGAGGTACATGAGGGCGAAGGTGCCCAGTAAGGAAGTGGGGATGGCAGTGCCGATCACGAGCACGCTGCGCGGATCCCGGAGGAAACCGAGCAGTACTCCCACCGCCAGCGCCGCGCCCACGAGGAGCACATCCCGGACGGACCGGACGGAGCGGCGGATGAGTTCCGCGCTGTCGCCCACCACCACGAACCGCACCTCGGGCAGCAGCCGTCCGAGCCCCCGCAGCTCCCGCCGCACCCCGTCGGAGACCGCGACGGTGTTTACCCCGGGCTGGCGCCGCACCACGAGCAGCACCCCGGGTTCGCCGTTGATCCGCACCCTTCCGGTCTCGTCTCCTGCCGTCCGTACCACCCGGGCCACGTCCCGCACGTACACGACCCGGCCGCCCCGTACGGACACCGGGGTGTTGCGGATCTGCTCGAGGTCCGTGTACCGGCTCAGGACCCGCAACCCCAGCTCCTTGGGCCCCTCGACCACCGTGCCCACGGGCTGGGAGAGGTTGGTGGCCTGGAGGGCGTGCGTGACGTCCTGCTCCGAGACCCGCAGGGCCTGCATGCGGACGCGGTCCAGCTCCACCCGGATCTCCCGCCGGACCCCGCCCACCACCTCGGCTACGGCCACCCCAGGCACCCGCTCCAGGCGAAACAGCACCTGCTCCTCCGCCACCCGCCGGAGCTCCCCGGGATCCAGCCGGGCCCCACGGGCGCTCAGCAGGCCGACCTGCAGGATGGGGAACTGCGAGGGATCGAACTTGAACACCACGGGGGTGGTGGCCTCCTCCGGGAGCCGGCGCCGGACCCGCTCGAGGGCGGCCCGGAGGTCGCTTGCGGCCGCGTCCAGGTCCGTACCGTAGGGGAAGACCACGGTGACCCGGGAGGTCCCTTGAGCCGAGGTGGAGAGGATGTCCTGGACTCCGGGCACCGTGCTCGCGGCCTCTTCCAGAACCCGGGTGACGAGGTTCTCCACCTCCTCGGGGCCGGCTCCGGGGTAGTCCGCGGCGATGGTGAGCCGGGGAAAGCTCACATCCGGGAGGAGGTCGATGGGCAGCCCCCCGAGCGACGCGAGCCCCACCAGGATCACCGCCCCGAAGACCACACAGGTGCCGATGGGACGTGCGATGGCGAGCTCGGGGAGTCTCATGGCCGCCTCCGTTCCCGCGCGGGTTGATCCGCGGACCGAACGGGCATCCCGTCCCGCAGCACCTCCTGGCCGGCCACCACGACGGCTTCTCCCACCCGCACGCCCCGCACCACCTCCACCCACTCCCCGTCCGAAACTCCCAGCACCACGGCCCGGGCCCGGGCGACCCCTTCCTCCACCACGAACACCACCCGCCCGCCGCCCTGCTCCACCACCGCATGGATCGGGACGGTGACCGTCCGTTCCCGTCGGACCAACACCAGTTCCACCCGGGCGGTCATGCCGGGCCGCAGCGAGAAGTCCCCGTTCGGCACTTCCACCCGGACCGTGGCCGTCCGGGTCTCCGGGCTCAGCACGGGCCCCGTACGGGAAACCCGGCCGGAGAAAGTGCGCTCGGGGAAGGCGTCCACCCGCACCGCCGCCTCCATACCCGGACGGATCCGCCCCATCTCCTGTTCGGGGACGGAGAAGGCGACCTCCGCGGGAGAGATCCGCAGGAGCTGCACAAGACGCGTGGAGGGGGTCACGCTGTCTCCGGGGTCCACCGCGAGGGAGGCGGCCATCCCGCTCACCGGGGCCCGGACGACCCGCTCTTCGAGGAGGCTTTCCGCCTGCCGGAGGTTCGTCTGGGCCTGGACGAGGATGCTTTGCGCGTGCTGCAAGGCCACCCCGACCTGTCGCAGCTGGGCCTCCGCCTGGCGCAACGCCGCCTCCGCCTGCCGCACCTGGGATCGAGCCACCTCCGCTTCCTCCGCGGAAGGCCCGCGCCGAAGCAGCTTCAGCTGCTCCTCCGCGGCCCGCAGCCGGGCTTCCTGCACCGCAAGATCCGTGCGGGCCGCGTCCACGGCCTGTTGGGCCACGAACCCCTGCTGGTACAGCTCCTCCGCGCGCCGAAGCTGCGCACGGCTGTACTCCACGGCGGCCTGGGCCTGCCGTACCTGTTCTTCCGCCTGCCGGATCTGTTCGGGCGGAGCTCCCGCCAGCAGCTGCGCGAGCCGGGCCCGTTGGGCCTGGAGGTTCGCGCGAGCCTGATCCACCTGCATGCGCTGGGTCTGGACCGCAGCTTCAGCCTGCCGGACCGCCACCTCCTGGGTTCGCACCGCGGCCCGGGCCTGTTCTACCTGGTAGCGCAACTCCCGGGGGTCCAGAACCGCCAGTACTTGGCCGGGCCGCACCACATCCCCTTCCCGCACCCGCACCTCCTGGACCACGCCCGAGATCCGGGGATACACGTCCGCGGTCCCGGAGGCCCGGACTTCTCCCGCGTAGGTGGCCCGCACCTCCACGGAGCGAAGGCGGGCGGGCTCCGTCCGCACCACCGCGACCCGTGGGCCGGCCGGGGAAAACCCCGGGGCAGGGGCCTGGGCGCCCTGCCGAGGCTGCAGGGCCCCTAAGGCCCGCCATGCCCCGAGGCCCGCCAAGCCCGCGAGGAGCAAAGCCAGAACCGCCCTGCGCACCGGAACCTCCTGGGAACCCAAGGATCTGCCTCCCCTCGCCGCTAGCCTGGTCCGGACTTGTGAAGTCCCCTAGCGCTCCAGACGCCAGACCCGGGCGGACACGGCCACGGCAGCCCCCAACAGGATCGCGCCCGCTAGGGCGACGAGTCCCGTGACCTCCACGGGCCGCTTCTCCCACCCGACGACCCGGGCGAGCCTCCGGTACACCTCCCGCAGGGCCCGGGCACTGGAGGCGTGGTGGTATGTGCCCCCCGTGATCCGGGCGATCTCCTTCAGGGTCTCCTCGTCCAGCGGGCCACCGATGGTCCAGGCGTCGGAACCGGCAGAGGGCTGGCCCACCCCCACGGTGTGCACGGTCACCCCCTGGGCCCGGGCCAAGCGGGCGGCCTCCAACGGATCTATCCCCGTGTTGCTGCGGCCGTCGGAGAGGAGGACCACCACCCCGGGCGACCAGCCTCCCGGGGGGTTTTGGGGCACGGATCCGGCACGATCCGGCCGACTCCTGCCTGGGAGGGCCGCTACGGCCTCCAGCAATCCCTCCCCGATCGCGGTGCGGGGCAGGAACTCGAGCCGGTCAATGCTCTCTCGGAGCTCTTCCCGATCCGCGGTGGGCCGGACGAGCAGCAGGGCGTAGCCGCCGAAGGCCACGAGCCCCACCGGGATCCTCGGGGGAAGGCTCCGTACGAAAGACTTCGCGGCCTCCTTGGCGGCCTCGAGCCGGGAGGGGAGGATGTCCCGGGAGCGCATGCTTCCGCTCACGTCTATGCTGAGCATGACGGCCGAGCGGTCCGCGGGAACCGGAAGGGGGACCACGGGCCGGCCGAGGGCGAGGAGGGAACCTGCCAGGGCCATGAGGTACAGCCCCGCCGGGAGATGGCGGATTCCCCCTTCCTTTCCCTTTGCCGATACAGCCACCTCCTGCAGGAGGGGGTGGGCGATGGCCCGTGGAACCTGTCTCCGGCTGGCCCACAGGTACACCCAGCCTCCCAGCGGAACCAGGAGCATTCCCCACAGAAGCGCGGGCCAAAGGAACCACACGGTTGGTACCAGGGTAGCACTAGGGGCGTGCGGCCAGCACCACCTCCACCACCACCCGTTCCCCGCCACGCACCACCCCGAGCCGCAGCCTCTGTCCCGGCTCGCGATCTCCCAGGACCAGGAGCAGGTCCTCCCACTGGGTGATCTCGCGGCCGTCCGCGGCGACGATCACGTCCCCCATGGGCCCTTCTGGACGGTCCGCCCGCAGCCCCACGGCCTCCGCGGGGCTGTTGGGGACCACGTCCAGGACCAGCACGCCGCGGCGCACGGGGAATCCTCTCCGTCGGGCCAGTTCTGGATCCAGGGTCATCCCCACGATCCCGATCCACGCCCGCTCTCGCCGGACCCCGGCCAGAAGTTCCGGGAGGACCTGGCGGATCACCGAGCTCGCCACCGCGAGCCCTCCTTCCTCTCCGGGACGGGTGGAGACGGCGACGACGAGCCCCACCACCTGCCCGTGCAGGTTCACCATCGGGCTCCCGGAGTGGCCCGGGACCACGGCAACACCGGTGCGGATGAGGATGCCCGGCACGAGTCCGGGAAGCGTAGAGCCCGTGGCGAGCACGTGGCCCGTCGTCATCGTGATCGGGCCGCCGCGGGGGGAGCCGACCACCGCCACGAAGTCCCCGGGCCGTACGGTTGCCGAATCCGCGAGCTCGAGGAAGGGGAGCGGCGAGGGATCCTCCACCCGGAGTACGGCCACATCCCGGCGCGCGTCATAGCCCACGAGGTGGGCCTCCCGCTCTCCCGCAGACCGGCTCTCCAGGGTGATGCGCTCCCGACCCCGGACCACGTGGGCCGCGGTGAGGGCCACCTGCGGCTGGATGAAGAACGCCGTGCCCGTGGAGCGGCGGCCCTCGGAGAAGGTCCGCACGATGGCCACCGCGGGCCGCACCCGTTCGAAGAGCGCGTACCGGTCTGCGGTTTGCGCGCGCGAGACCCCGGAGAGCGCCTCGAGGCAGGCAAGGGCGAGGAGCGCACTCCCAAGCCACCCTGCAAGGTGCACGGCCCTACCGTCCCTCCCGCCGCGCCACCACCACCAGCTCCAGTCGCACCTCGTTCTCCGCCCGCACGAATCCCAGGATGGTGGGCGGCTCGAACCCGAAGTCCGTCATGCGGATGACGGTGCTGGCCTCCGCGCGCAGCTCCGTGCCGAGCAAGCGTACCCTTGCCTCCCACGTCACCGGCCGGGTGGCTTCCCGGATGGTGAGGTTCCCCACGATCCGCAGGCTCACCCACTGCCCTTCCCGGTACGCGGTCGGAGCGCCCCGGATCTCTGTGGAGACGAACCGCGCCTTGGGATACCGGGCGGACTCCAGCCACCGCTGCCGGATGGCGTTGTCCCGACGAGGGCGATCGGACTGCAGGGTGCTGATGTCCACCTCGATGGGGCCCACGCGGCTTGCCGCGGGGTTCTGGCGGTTCACCCAGATCTCCCCCCGGACCTCCCGGGTCCAGCCCACGGCCTCGTTGAACCGGTTCTCGCCCAGGAACGTCTCCCCAACCCGGTAGCGGGCCTCCGACTCGGAGGAGACCACCACGTACCGTTCCCCTCCGGAGGCGGGTGCCGCCAGAACCCTCGGCCAAGCCGCGAACGCGATCGTTGCGAGCAGTAGGGGACAGGCGAAGATGCGCAGCATGCACACCCTCCTGGGCACTCCTCTCCGGTCCCCAGCCTACCCGCAGGTGTGAAGAAGCGATGAAGTTCGGAGGGGTCCGCTCACGCCTTCTTGGGAGGGGTTGGGTGGAGGGGGATGAGACCCACCTGGCGGGGGCCGGAGGGCTTGCGCTGCGGGATGCGGGGATGCAGAGAGAGGTCCAGGTTCAGGTCCTTGCCGCAGGAGCAGGTGATCCGCTGGGTCTCCCCCGCGTTCACCCAAACCTTGCCTTGGGAGGTCGCCCGGGTCCGCAGGGCATCCAGGGCCCCGCTGCGGGCCTCTTCCTCGTCCTCCCGGGCTCCTTGCTCCCGGGTCCCGTGGCCGTAGAGGGGATACACCACGGCCTTTGGGTAGTACACCGCGTACTCCTGGCCGCACCGGCCGCACTGGAAACTCAACACGAGCGCCATCCCGTCCCTCCGCCCCCATTGTAAAGTAAGGCGGGATGGCACGCGTGGTTCCCGCAACCCCGGAAGCCATCGAGGAGGCCGCCCGGATCCTGCGGCGCGGGGGGCTCGTGGCGTTCCCCACGGAGACGGTGTACGGGCTCGGGGCCAACGCCCTGGACCCCGTGGCCGTGGCCCGCGTCTTCGAGGTAAAGCGCCGCCCTGTCTTCGATCCCCTGATCGTGCACGTGTGCGACCGCACCATGTTGGAGGAAGTGGTCCTGGAAATCCCGCCCCTCGCCCAGACTCTGATCCGCAGGTTCTGGCCCGGCCCCCTCACCATCGTGCTGCGCCGGCGGCCTGAGCTCCCCGGGATCGTGACCGCAGGCCTGGACACCGTGGCGGTGCGTGAGCCCTCCCATCCCGTGGCATTGGAACTCATCCGGCGCTCCGGAACCCCCGTGGCCGCCCCCAGCGCCAACCCTTTTGGCCGGCTCAGCCCCACGCGGGCGGAGCACGTGGCGAGGCACCTGGGGGAAGGCGTAGACCTGATCCTCGACGCGGGCCCCACCCCGCACGGGATCGAGTCCACCATCGTCTCCGTCCTGGGTAAGACCCCCCAGGTTCTGCGGGTGGGCGCGGTCCCCGTGGAGGAACTGGAAGCGGTGCTCGGACCCGTGGAGGTGGTCACCTCGGCCCGCCGGCCGCAGGCACCAGGCCAGTTCCCTTCCCATTACGCCCCGCGCACGCGCCTCTCCATCGCCCGGGCGGAAGAGGTCCCCGCGCCCGCCCGCCGGCGGAGCGCCTACCTCGCCTTCCGACAGCCCCCGGAGGACGGTTTCGCCTCGGTCCGGGTGCTCTCCCCCCGGGGGGACCTGCGGGAGGCGGCCGCGCGCCTGTTCGACCTGCTCCACGAGCTGGACGGCCTAGGACTGGAGCGGATCTACGCGGAGCCCGTTCCCGAGGTGAGCCTGGGTCGGGCCATCATGGACCGGTTGCGCCGGGCCTCCGCGGGCGAGAGGTGAGCGGAACCCCTATTCCTTCCAGCGGAGCCCGGCGCCCGTGGAGGAGCACCGCGAAGAAGAGGAAGAGGCTGGCGAGCAGGGATCCCAAGCCCGTCACCTCCTCCATCCGGCGAGTCCACCCGACGGTCCGGGCGAGATCCCGGTAAGCGGCCCGGAGCTCCCGGGCAGAGGTGGTGTGGTAGTAGCGCCCGCCTGTCTGCGCGGCAATGGCCCGGAGCGTCTCCTCGTCCAGCACCCCCCAGTACCCGCTGCGCAACTGCGAGGCATCCGCACGGGTGGCGATGCCGACCGTGTACACCCGGACTCCCCGCTCCCGAGCGAACCGGGCCGCCAGCAGGGGCGGGATCCCGTCGCTGGCCCGGCCATCGGAGAGGAGGATGGCGATGGCCCGAGGCGCACCCGACCGAAGCGGGAGATCGCCCTCCGGGGTCACGGCCCGGACGCCTTCCACGAGACCGTTGCCCAGCTGCGTCCGCAGCTGCGTGGAGACCCCCGCGATTCCCTCCAGGACGCGCCTCCGATCCGCGGTGAGGGGGACCACCACGGTGGCGTAGTTCCCGAAGGTGACCACGGCCACCTGCACGGTCCCGGGCAGGGCCCGCACGAAATCCTGGGCCGCTTGCTTGGCCGCCTCGATGCGGCTGGGCCAGATGTCCGTCTCCTCCATGCTGCGGCTCACGTCCAGGATGAGGACCACGGGCCAGTGGGCAGGGACCGGCCAGGGGAGTTGAGGCCGGGCAAGGGCCAGGATCACCGTCAAGAGGGCGAGGAGGTACAGCCCCCCAGGGAGGTGGGCATTGCCGCGGAGCCCGGAGGCGGATCGGAGGTAAGGGAGGGAAGAGAGGGCGGTGGCGCAGGCAGACCGGGCGTGCACCGCCCGGAAGTACCAAACACCTCCCAGGACCACGAGGAGCAGGCCCCAGAGGGCCTCAGGCCACAGAAACCGCATCCTCCCCCTCAGGACGGGAGTTCCACCACGAACCGGGATCCCCGCGGCACCCGGTTCTCCGCCCGCACCTCTCCCCCGTGCGCCTCCACGAGCCTCCGCACCACCGCGAGCCCCAACCCGCTCCCCCCCGTCTCCCGGGACCGAGACCGATCTGCCCGGTAGAAGGGCTCGAAGACGAAGGGGAGGTCCTCGGGCGGGATCCCCGGCCCCTCGTCCTCGACCTCGATCCGCACCCTTCGCGGGGAGATCTGCGAGACCCGAAACCGCACCGCCCCTCCCGGCGGGGTGAAACGGATCCCGTTGTGCAGGAGGTTCTGCACCACCTGCCGGATGCGATCGGGATCCACCTCCGCCATCAGCCCCTCCGGAGCCTCCAGCTCCACCCGGACTCCCCGCTCCTCGGCCCAGGGCTGCAGGCTCTCCACGCAGGAGGCGCACAGGGCCCCGAGGTCTGTGGGGGTCCGCTGCAGAGTGAGTTGCCCGGCCTCTGCCAGGCTGAGATCCCGGAGGTCTCTGATGAGACGGTTCAGGAGCGCGCACTGCGTGTGCAGGGCTGCGATGCGTTCTGGGGTGGGCTCGGTCACGCCGTCCAGGAAGGACTCCAGGTTCGCCTGAACGACGGAGAGGGGGGTGCGCAGCTCGTGGGCCACCGCGGCCAGGAACTCCCTCCGGAGCCGCTCGTTGGCCGCGAGGCGGGCAGCCATGGCGTTGAAGGCCTGGGCGAGCTCCCCGATCTCCCCGGGCCCAGGTCGCACGTGCGGTCGCAGATCCCCCGACGCGATGCGTCCCGCGGCATCCCGCAGCTCCATGAGCGGTCGGGTAATCCGGTGCGCGAGCCACACGCCTGCCAGGACGGCGACCGCTGCGGCCGTGGCGCCTCCCAGCCACAGGGACGCGTTGAAGGCCCGCAGGAACTTCCGCCGGGAGGCGTAGAAGAGCTTGCGGGTCCAGACCGGCCGCACGGTGGTGTAGAAGAGCTCCCGCACGTGAGGAGGCTGCTCCGTGATCCAGGTCACCTCGCCCCGGCGCACCCGCTCGAGGAACCGGGTGAACTGCCGGTCAATGGTGTACTGCGCCCACAGGCCCACCAGCGCCACGGAAGCGACGGCGACCAGCACAAAGGCCAGGCTGAGCTGCGCCCGCAGCGTCCACCCTCGCCTGCGGATCTGCCCGTCACCCACCATCCGGCTGCCTCGCGAACTTGTACCCCACCCCGTACACGGTGAGCACGTACCGGGGCTCCTTGGGATCCGGCTCGATCTTCTGTCGCAGGTTCTTGACGTGGGCATCAATGGTGCGCTCCAGCCCCTCGTACGAATATCCGTAGATCCGCTCGATGAGCTGCAAGCGGGTGAACACCTGGCCGGGATGGGTGCTCAGAACTTCCAGGAGCCGCCACTCCGTGGGCGTGAGGACGAGGGCCCGGTCCCGCCAGCGGACCTCCCGGGCGCGGTAGTTGATGTAGAGATCGCCGAAGCGAGCCTCCTCCCGTCCCCCCCACCGATTGCGGCGCAGCACCGCCCGCACCCGCGCCACCACCTCCCTCGGGCTGAAGGGCTTGGTGACGTAGTCGTCCGCCCCCAGCTCCAGCCCCATCACCTTGTCCTCCACCCCGTCCCGGGCCGTGAGCATGATCACGGGGACCCCTGAGGCCTCGCGGATGCCCCGCATCACCTGCCATCCATCGAGACGGGGAAGCATCAAATCCAGCACCACGAGATCCGGGCTCGCTTCCTCAAAGGCCCGGAGGGCAGCCTCCCCGTCCCGGGCCACGACCACCGTATACCCCTCCCGTTCTAAGTACGACCGCAGCAGCCGGGCGATCTCCGGCTCGTCCTCCACCACCAAAATCTTCAGCATCCCTGGACCTTTCCGTGCCGACACCGTCCCTCTAGCAGCCTCCCACGGACCCACGGACCCGGTCAACCTGCAGCGTCCCAGCCGAACGAGGGCGGGCGGAGGCCCGCCGGTGAAGATCCGGCGAAACTGCCTTATCGGTCCCGGCCCCACAATCGCCGAAACTCCCGCCGGCGGCGCCACTGGCGGTAGGCCGCGAGGGGGTTTGTGGCGTACCGGCCCCCTCGGGCGTACCACCACGCGGCCCCGCACCCCGCGAGGGCAAAGAGCCCCAGCGGGAAGCGGAAGGAGAAGAAGACCAAGACCCCCGCGAGCACGCCGAGCCACCGCCCTTCCACCGGAAGGGCGAAGTACACCAGGATCCGCTCGTAGGGGTTCAGGGTAGCCCACGCCACCGTGGCCGCGGCCACGGGCATCCACAGGCCCCCGAGCACCGCCACCCGGTCGAGGAGTGCCGCACCGATCCACAGGCTCAGGGCGGTGGCGAGGACCGTAAGCCCCAGGAATACCAGGTAATCCCGAGCTCCCCACGCCCGCTCCAGACTCCCGCCGAAGAGCCAGAACACGTAGGCGCTCAGGAGGACCCCCACGATGGAGTCCGCGCCCACGAGCGGATACGTGAGGAAGCTCCAGGGACGGGCGAGAGGGAAAAGGGTGTGGAAGGCGAAGGCGTCGGGAACCGGATAACCCAGGAAGCCCAGCAGGAAGGTGCAGAGGTTCGCGAGGATGAGGATCCAGGTGACGGGGCAGTCCCCGGGCAGCGCGCGATGGCCGTACATGGCTAGGACACCACGAGGCCTTCTGTGCGTTGAGCCCCGCACCGGGCATCCCACGGGATCTTCATCTGCTCCCACTGCACGCCGACGTCCTCCGACCCGTACACCCCGCGGCGGTACACGACCAACTGCGCGTCCCGCGCGCGGGGCGCCCGCACGAATCGCACCTCGTCCTCCATCCCCAGCACCCGCGTGGTCATCTTCAGATCCCTCCTCAGCCCGGCAACCGTCCCTTGAGGGTTTGCGGCGTATGAGCCCCCCCTTCCGCGATGAGCGCCCGGGCGGCCTCCACCTGACCCCACACGTTCCACAGGAGCACGCCGCGTACCCGCCCTCCATCCAGGGAGTACACCACGCCTTCCCGGTACGGCTCCTTCCAGTCCTCCACGATCTCCAGCCGCGGGTCCAGCTCGCCCACGGTCTCGTATCCGAGGTCGAACCGGTAGTCCCCGTTCAGAAAGCGGGCAAGCCCAGGCGGGAACAGCCTCCCGCCGATTCCTTCCTCCAGGAAGGTTATGGTGACCTGTTTGCCGTTCATCGCCAGGGCCGCGGTGATCTCCGACCCGATGAACCCGCCTCCGATCACCACAAACCGGTCCCGATCCGCGGCAAGCCTCCGCAGCGTCGTGTAGTCGTCCAGGGTGCGGAAGTAGAGGATCCCGTCCGTGCGCAGCCGTCGGGGATCGCCGCCCGTGGCCAGCAGCAGCTTCTCGAAGGTGTATCCCGCACCCGCGTCGTCCATCCGGATCCAGCTCTCGAATCCCCCGCACCGCGGCATCCGCGGCCATCCCTCCGCCCACGATGAGATAGCGGTAGTGCGGCATCGTCCGCCCCCTTCACTCCAGCCCCCAAGAGGTCACGTGCGTGGGGGTGAGCTCCACGATCACGGATTCCCCTTCCTCCAGGGCCGCCTCTTCCGGATACTGCGGGTACTTCCCGTAAAGCAGCTTGCGGATCGAGCGGAACTCCGGGCCCCCCTCGATGATCCGGGCTGTTCCCTGGACCAGGATCCCCGCGAGCCGGCTCCAGTCCTCCGTGTAGAGGTCTACCGTCACCGCGGCGTGCGGGTTCTGGCGGAGGTTGTGGATCTTCCGGGAGTGCGCATCCGAGGCGAAGTACATCCGGCCCTGGTGGACGACATGGCACACGGGGACCACGTGGGGCATCCCCTCCGCATCACAGGTGGCTACCCGGCAGACCCGTTCCCGCTCCAGGAACCGCAGCAACCGCTTGCGTAGACGCATGCCCCCCTCCCGTCTTCCCTCTCAAGGATACTCCGTTCACACTCTTGAAACACGTCCGGGATACAGAGGAGCGGGTCATGCCCCGGGGAAGCGCACTCCTCGTGGTGGTCTCCTTGCTCCTGCCGCACGCCGTGGCCACGGCTTCCTCGTGCGCACCCCGGCGGGTGCGGGTGGATTCTCACGCGTGGCTCGTGGTCTTCGATCTTCGCTGCCACGTCCTCTGGCCCCGGTACTGGCCGGGTGGGGTCACCATCCACACCGCCCGGGCCCGTACTCCCGGATCCCTGTACGTGACCACGGGGCCGTATCACTGGCGGGGAGAGCCCATCGAGCGGGTGCGCATCGGAAGCCAGGTCGTCCCGGCACAGACCCTGCATCCGGACTGGCCATACCTCACGTGGCGCGATGGTCGCCTCCGGGCGAACCGGAGGCCGGATCCGCGGGCCGCGTGGGAGCTGCGGGGCGGGCCGCTCCTCGTGGGCCGGCAGACGGTGGGGCGCCTCTACGACCGACACGTGTTGTGGGCCAGGACCCACCGGCGTGCGGTGCTGTGGGTGGAGAGCGGGACCCGGTTCGCGGTGCTGGAAGGGGTGCAGACCCTGGCGGGCGTGCGGGCGATCATGCACCGGACGGGCTACACGCATGCCTTCTTGCTCGATGGCGGATCCAGCACGGCTCCGCGGGCCCGCAATCCGGTTTACCTATTCGTGTTCCCGAGGCGGTGAGGCTGCCCGGAGAGCCCGGGCCGCGGTCCGGGCGCTCCGCAGGGGTTCTGGAGTCCGCCACCTCCCCGTGAGGCGCAGCAGCACCTCTGCCGCGGTCTGGGGATCCGTACGCCAGCCCGCGTGGGCCACGAGCGGTGCGGTGCCCTGCTTGGTGCGGACCCAGTAAGCCACCACTTCTCCGCCAAGCCAGAGGGGACTCACGGATCCCCGGGAAGCCTGCGGGGGATCTCCTCGGGCCAGCATAGGGCGCCGGGTCACGCCGACGGTAGGGAGTCCAAGCCGGAACCCAAGGTGCACGGCGAGCCCGGCCCGGCGGGGGTGATCCCGGCCCGTGGCGTTCACCACCAGGAGTTCCGGGCGCTCCGGAAGCGCCCGGACCGCGGCCTCCAGCAGCGGCCCTTCCCGCAGGGCCAGCAGCCCCGGCTCGTACGGCCAGGCCGCCTCCCCCCGTACGGTGGCCGTGGCCACGAGTCTCTCTCCCTTGAGCAACGCCGCCGCGGCCCACCCCACCTCTCCCGCGGCTCCGGGTCCCACGCGCCCCCTGGGGAAGCACACGAAGCAGCCGGCCACGGATTGGAGTCCTCCCGAAAACCGCCACGGCTCCGACGTCAGGCGTGCGAGCTCCAGCTGCTGCGCCACCAGTTCCTCGGGCGTCCGGGGCCAGGGATCGGGCCTCGTCCGCGGATCCATCGCCAGGTCCGTCCCACGATCAACATAATCTGCGGTAGGGGGGAAGTTGCCATGCGCCTGTACCTGGTCCAACATGGGGAGGCCAAGCCGGAGTCCGAGGATCCCGCACGTCCCCTCACGGAGCAGGGCCGGCAGGAGGCGGAACGGGTTGCGCGGTTCGTGGTCCAGCGCGGGGTCCGCGTCGTCCGGATCGTGCACAGCGGGAAGTTGAGGGCCCGGCAGACCGCGGAAGCTTGGTCCCAACTGCTGCCCGATGCCCGCGTAGAAGAGCAGGAGGGTCTTGATCCCAACGACGACCCTGCCCGATGGGCCGACCGGCTCCGGGAGGTCACGGAGGACCTCCTCCTCCTCGTAGGCCATCTCCCGCACCTGCGCCGGCTTGCCGACCTCCTCCTCTGCGGGGACCCGGAACGCCAGCTCGTGACGTTCCGCATGGCCGGGGTGGTCTGCCTTGAGCGGGAAGACCCGACCGGTCGGTGGTCCGTGCGCTGGGTCCTGCCGCCGGAGCTCGTGCCCTAGAGCCGCCCCCCGAGACGGGGACGGGAAGCGCCCGCCCGGTCCGAGGCAGAGGGGACTCCGCCCGGGCAGGATCCCGTAGGACGCGGTCTAGAGGGCCACGCCCTCCGGGCCCGCGACCGCTAGGGCGTAGCCACCGGGGAAGCGGCGCCGGAAGGCCTCCACGATGTCCTCCCGACGGACCCGCCGGACCCGGTCCGCGAACCGCACCCAGTAGTCCAGCTCGAGGCCGTGGAACTCCGTGTAGGCCAAAAGCTGCGCCTTGGCGGGTGCGCCGGAGAGCGAAACCTGCAGCCACCCTATCCGGTTCTGGACCGCGTCCGCGAGCTCCTGCTCGGAGGGGCCCTCTTCCCGCATCCGGGCGAACTCCTCTGCCATGGCCGCCGCGGCCTCCCCGACCTTCTCGGGCGGGACGCCCGCGATGGCGTACCACGGCCCACCCCACTTCCCCGCGGTGAGGTGACTCAGGGCGTAGTAGGCAAGCCCCTTCTGTTCCCGCACCACATCCCCGATCCGCCCCATGAGCCCCATCTCGCCCAGGATCAAGTTCCCCAGCCGGAGCGGGAGGTAGTCGGGGTCTGACCGGCGGATTCCAGGTACACCCAGCGCCACATCCGCCTGCACCTTCCCTTCGATGGCCACCACCTCCCGCTCCACCCCCGCAGGGGGCGCGGGATCCTGCGGTTCGGAGATCGGCTCCACCTCCACCCGCCAGTCCTCAAACGCCCCGCAGATCAGGTCCACGGCCCACGCCGGGTCCAGGTCTCCCACCAGGACGAAGATCGCGTCCTTCGGGCCGTAGTGTGCGCGCCAGAACGCCATCAGTTCCTCCCGGCTCAGGCGACCAATCACCTCCTCCGTCCCTTCCACGGGAAGCCTGAAGGGGTGAGGCGGTGGGTAGAGCAGCCGGCACAGGGTCCACTGGGCCACGGTCCGGGGGTCCTTGGCGAGCACCCGCAGGGAAGTGACGATCTCGCCCCGCACCCGCTCGATCTCCGCTTCGGGAAATGTGGGGTTCCGCAGGAGCTCCGCGCATACGGCCACGAGCCGTTCCGCGTCCTCCGCCAGAGCCCGGGCAGTGAGCTCCGTGGCCTCCCGCCCTGCGGTGACCTGCACGGAGGCCCCCATACCGTCCAGCGCTTCTGCCAGGGCTTCCGCCTCGAGCCGTTCGGTCCCCCGGATGAGCAGGGCGGCCACGAACCGTGCGGTGCCCGCCCCGGCCTGTTCGTCCGCCATGGCACCTGCGTACGGCAACAGAACCCGCAGGGAGACCGTGGGAGAGGAAGCGTCGCGCAGCGCCAGGACCACGCCTCCATTTGGAAGCGTCCTCCGGAGGACCGTATCCGGCCGGATGGGGATCTCCATCAAGCGGCCTCCGGGAGGTACCAGCCCACGGTGCGGGTCTTCCTCTGAAGGTAGGTCTGCGCCACCCGGCGGACCTCCTCCGGCGTGACCTGCTCCAGCGCTCGCGGGAGCTCCGAAAACCACGCACGAACCCCCAGCATCTCCACAAACCCCAGCCACAGGGCGCGGCCGGAGGCGTCGTCCGCACCGTACGCCAGCTGGGCCCGCAGCTGCTTGGTGGCCCTATGCAGCTCCTCCTCCGGCACGAGTTCCTCCCGCACCCGGGCGAGCTCCGCCTCCACCGCGGCCTCCAGGGACTCCGGCTTGACCCCGGGCTGGGCGGTGACGGAGATCCAGAGCAACCCGGGGTCCAAGGAGGGCGTGAAACCGCTGCTGACCGCGGCCGCGAGTCGGGTGCGCACCAGGGCCCGGTAGAGGCGCGAGGAGCGGCCCATCCCCCCCGAACCTCCCCAGCTGAGGGGCTTCCCGCCCGACAGCACCGCGTCCAGCACGAGGAGCGGTACTGTATCCGGATGCGGGCCCGCGGGGACCCGATAGGCCATCTGCACAAGGGGAACGGCTCCGCCCGGCCGCTCCACCACCACCCGCCGCTCACCTCCCTGCGGCGGTTCCTCGATCCGTACCTCCGGAGGCCGCTCCCCGGGCTCGATCCCCCCGAAGTGCGCCTCCACGGCGCGCAGTGCCTCCTCGGCGGAAACCGCCCCCACCAGGACCACGGTGGCGTTGTTGGGCCGGTAGTAGGCGTGGTAGTGGTCCAGAAGTTCTTCCCGCGTGATCCGCTGCAGGTCCGTCCGCCAGCCGATCACGGGCTGGCGGTAGGGGTGGGCCTTGAAGGCCAGGGCCGCCACTTCCTCGTGCAGCACACTGCTGGGGTCGTTCTCGTACATCCCCCGCTCCGAGAGGATCACCGTACGCTCCCGCTCCACCTCCTCCGGGTCGAACACCGTGTTGCGCATGCGGTCCGCTTCGACCTCCGCGGCCACCTCCCAGGTGGACTGCGGGAGGGTCTCGAAGTACACGGTGAAGTCCGCGGTGGTGAACCCGTTCCAGCGGGCGCCCAGGCGGGCGAACAGCCGGTCCAGCCCGCCCCGGCCGAGCCGCGGGGTGCCCTTAAAGAGCATGTGTTCTACCCAGTGGGAGATCCCGGTCTGCCCGGGGCGCTCGTCCCGCGCGCCCACCCGGTACCAGACCCAGAAGCTCACCACGGGCGCGGAACGATCGGACAGCACCACCACCCGCAATCCGTTCGGAAGCGTGGATCGAACCACCTCCATGGGGTCCCCTTCATCGGCCCACACGTCCCCCTGGGCGTCACGCGCCCTGCTCATCGGGACGGACCCGTTCTTAGCGGAACAGCCGGACGAACTCGTCCATGGGGACCGCGGCCAGGGTCTCGATGCGCACGCTTCCCCGGGAGCTGAGCTCCACGGAGGCCCGCATCACGGTCCCCACATCCGGGGCCTCCACGATGTTCACGAAGTCATAGGGCCCCAGGACCGCGTACTGCTGGAGCACCCGGACCCCCATGGACTCCAGCTCCCGGTTCACCTCCTGGATGCGGCCGGGATTCTGACGGATGGTCTCTGCCCCGGACTCCGTGAGCCGGCTCAACATGATGTATGTCGGCATGACACACCCCCTGCCTCCGGAAGGCCGGAAGGCGCGAACATTATAGGGGACCGGGACCGCGACGCGCAAAGGGGAGGATCCCGCAGTCCACTACTGCACCACCAGGGTCCCCGTCATCCCGGCTTCCTTGTGCCCCGGCACACTGCAGTAGAAGGGGAAGGTGCCCTTCGCGGTGGGCGTGAAGGTCACCTTCCCGGACTGTCCGGGCTTAAGGAGTCCCATCTTTACCCTGAACTTCTCCAGCACGAAATCGTGCTCGATGACGCCCTTGTTCTCCATGAGGAGCTCGACCGGCTGGCCTGACTTCACCGTGATCCGGTTGGGGCTGTAGCTGAACTCCTTGGCCTCCACCTTGACCTTTTGGGGAACGGCGCCCGCGTGGAGGCCCACCACCAGGCCCAGGATCCCCAGCCCTCCCAGCACCGCCATCTTCCACCGCATCTCCCCTTCCCCTCCCGCAGCAGAATTCCGCCGTGGATCTCCGGCCTATGAAGGCTGATACGGGCAGAGGGGGTCGCTCTCCAGGGGATCGCCCGTGTGCGCGTAGGCCCGGGCCCGGGAACCCCCGCAGATCTCCCGGAAGGGGCACCGGCCGCACTTGCCCCGCAACCGGCCCGTATCCCGGATCCGCACGAACAGGTCCGCGTGCCGATAGAGCTCCACGAGGCTCCGCTCCCGCACGTTCCCGGCCCGGAGGGGCAGGAACCCTGAAGGGTACACCTCGCCCGTGTGAGAGACGAACACGATCCCGTTTCCGTCCCGCACCCCGAACCCCCGGCCCACAGGAGTCGAGGCGATGGCGTCCTCTCCCAGACCCGCTGCGCGCATGCGCAAAAACGCCACCCGCCGGTAGTGCGGGGCCTCCGTGGTCTTGATGGCGAACGGTGCGCGCGCGCTGAGGTCCAGGAGCCAGTGGCACAGCCGCTCCGCCTGCTGGGGCGTCACCTCCTCCAGCACCTGCCCCCGGCCCACCCGGATCAGGAAGAAGAGGCTCCAGCGGACGATGTCCAGATCCTGGATCCGCTCGTAGATGGCCGGAAGATCCTCCAGGGTGGAGGCGGTGATCAGAGTGTTGATCTGAAGCTGGATCCCCTCCTCCCGGATCCGATGCGCGAGCCGGAGGGTGAGGTCAAAGCATCCGGGGATGCCCCGCAGGGCGTCGTGCCGCTCCGGGGTCGAGCCATCCAGACTGAGGGAGATGGCCTGCACGCCGGCCCGGGCCAGGCGCCGGATCGCCGCGTCCGTCACCAGAGGAGTGGCGCTGGGAGCCAGCGAGACTCCGAACCCCAGCGCCCGCGCTTCCTCCACCAGCTCCGCGAGGTCCGGCCGCTTGAAGGGATCTCCGCCCGTGAACACCCAGTGGGGGAGGGGCGGCCCGAAGGCCAAGGCCTCCTGGAACATGCGGCGGCCCTCGGGGGTGGAGAGCTCGCGGGGATGGCGTTCCGGGATGGCCTCCGCCCGGCAGTGCCGGCAGGCCAGGTCGCACGCCCGGGTCAACTCCCAGTACACGAGGAGCGGTGCCCGGCTGTACACGTACCGGCTTTCAAGGATCGGTGCCGCGACGGCCACTACCGCCCCTCCTGCGTGAGCCCCTGCTCCCGGGCCCACACCCACACCTCCGGGGACCTCCGGAACCGCACCCCGAGCTTGCGTCGCACCCGCCGCACGTACTCCCGCACGGAGCCCTCCGTGAGACCCAAGGTCTGGCCCACCGTGGCCCGCACCCGCTGGTCCGGCCCGTGGGCGGTGAGGTAGTACAGCACCAGGACCTCCACCTCCCGCCACGAGAGACGATAACGGGTTCGCAGGCGCCGCAGGCCCTCCGGGGTCAGGCGGCCGTCCGCCAGGGCCTGGCGCACCACCCGGGAAGGCACCTCCCCCACCGGGACCCGCGCCTCCGGTGGGCTGGAGGGCAGGGCCTTCCGGACGAGGTCCGCGGCCAGCCGGGCCATCCGCTCCGCCCGAGCCCGGCTGGCCCGGGGGTTCTGGGCCAACCACAGCTCCGCCATTACCACGGCCTGCCGCGATCCGTTGACCACAGGCACCACGAGGTGCGGTTGGGCGTTCTTCGGGCATGTCCGCACGCCTGCCGCTCCGGAGCTCCCACCTGCAAAGAACGCCAAAGCCCCCTGGCACACCCCTCCCCATTCCGGTGCCTGCAGGCACGGGATGACGTGCTGCCGGGGCGCCGCCCAGGGAGTGCCGTCCGGGCCGGCCACGAGGAGCGGGCAACCCGCTTCCTCGCTCAAGGCATCCAGGAGTTGCGAGAGGGCCACTACAGGTTCCATCATGGTCTCACCCCACCAGGTACAGCGTGGGATAGATGAACACCCACGCCACGTCTACGAAGTGCCAGTACTTCACCACCCCCTCCACGGGCCAGTAGTCCCCGGGGCCGTAGCGGCCCCGACGGCCGTGGAGGTACACGCCCGCAAGCAGCACCGCCCCGCTCAGCACATGCAGCCCGTGAAGCCCTGTGAGGGAGAAGAAGCTGGTGCCGTACCGCGTAGAGGGCGGGAAGAACTGGAACCCCTCGATCCACTCGATCACAACGCCCACGAGGAACACGGCGGCCAGGAGGAGGGTCCACAGGATGTTGCGGAGGAACCCTCTTCGATCCCCATGGGCGATGCAGGTCTCCGCCCGGTACGCGGTGAGGCTGCTCAACAACAGGACCGTGGTGATGGCCAGCCCCAGGAGCTGGTTCAACTCCTCCGGCCTCGCGGTGCCCAGGTTCAGGTAGCGGGCCGCCACGAAGGCGCTGAAGAGGGCCGCCTCGGAGACGATGAAGAGCCACAGGCCCAGTCGCGCGTTCTGCAGTTCCTCCCCCTTCAGGCGGGCGGCGGTCTCCCGGTGCATGCTATTCCTCCCCCCGGACCAGCTGGGAGTAGTGCATGAAGTACTCCGCGATGAGCGCGGTCTTGGCCAGGGCGATGAGGCCGAGCCACAGCACGGCCTCGGGCCACCGGGCCGCAAACCACTCCACGCCCGTGAGGGCTACGAGTGCGCCGAACACCCATGTACCCAACCGGAGCTTGTGCGGTAACCGGTTCATTCCTCGCTCCCCCCTGCCACGCCGAGCACCGCGTGCCGGACACCGGCCATACCGTACCCGTAGGGCGGACCCACCACCGCGGGCGGCGCGGGGAAGTTCTCCACGGGCGGCGGGCTCGGCACCTGCCACTCCAGGGTGGAGGCGTGCCAGGGGTTCGCCTCCGCCTGCGGGCCCCGCACCCAGCTCACGACGAAGTTGTACAGGAACACGAGGAAACTCCCCCCCAGCAGGAAAGCCGCGATGCTGATCCAGAAGTTCACCCCGGCAAGGGGGGCCGGGTAGTCCGCGATGCGGCGGTTCATCCCGTGGAGCCCCACCCAGAACATGGGCAGGAACGTGGCGTTGAAGGCCAGGAACGTCCACCAGAAGTGCAGCCGTCCCAATCGCTCATCGTACATGCGTCCCGTGATCTTCGGGTACCAGTAGTACAGGGCCGCCAGCAACGCGAAGATCTCCCCGCCCATGATGGTGTAGTGGAAGTGGCCCACCACGAAGTACGTGTCGTGCAGGTGGAGGTCTGTCGCCACATCCGCGTTGAAGATCCCCGTGATTCCGCCGATGAGGAAGTTCCACACCCAGCCGAGGGCAAACAGCATGGGGGTTTTCAGCCACAACTGCCCCCGTACGAGCGTCCCTAGGGCGCCGAGGAACACGAGGCCCGTGGGCACGGAGATGGCCTCCGTGGTGGCCATCATGGGCGCGTGCATCCAGTCGGGCATCCCGCTCGTGAAGTTGTGGTGGGCCCACACGATGCCGCTCAGGCCCACGATCCCCAGGAACCCACCCACCACCCAGCGGTAGGCATACAGGGGCGTGCGGGCGAAGTGGGTCAGGACCTCCAGGGCCGCGCCGAAGGCGGGCAGGATCATGATGTACACCGCGGGGTGGGAGTAGAACCAGAACAGCTGCTGGTACACCACGGGCGTCCCGCCCCGGGCGAAGTGGAAGAAGCTCATGCCCGCCACCCGGTCCAGCAGGACCATCAGCAGGCTCGCGGCCAGGTATTGGGTGAAGATGAAGCTCAAAAGCGACGCCGCGAACACGGACCACACGAAGATGGGGAGCCGATCCCACGTCATGCCCGGGGCGCGCAGGCGGGCGATGGTCACGAGGAAGTTGATCCCGCCCAGGATGGAGGAAAGCCCGAAGATCACCACCGCCACGATCATGAGCACCTGCCCCGGGGCGTTCACCTCGCTGAGGGGCGGGTAGGCGGTCCATCCGGAGTCCCACCCGCCCACGAGGAGGCTCCCAAGCAGCATCACGGCCACGGGTGGGGTGAGCCAGTAACTCAGGGCGTTGATCCGGGGGAAGGCCATGTCGCGGGCACCGATCATGAGGGGGACACAGTAGTTCCCCAGCCCGCCGAGGAAGATGGCCACCGCCACCGCGATCATGAGAATACCGTGCAGGCTCATCACCTGGTTGAAGCCGTTCCACGTCAGGAGCTGCTGGCCCGGCTGCATGAGCTCCCACCGCATGAGCAGGGCCAACAGTCCCCCCAGGAAGAACAGCCCCAGGAAGGTCACCAGGTACTGGATCCCGATCACCTTGTGGTCCGTGGTGAACCGGAAGTATCGGCCAAGGCCCTCCTCTTCGGGCCAATGCCGGAGCGGCAGCCCGAACCAGCCCCGCGCCCAGACGTCCCACATGCCCACGCCCGCAAGCCACCCCACCGTCCCCAGCACGGACCCCATGGCGAGCTCCAGATCGAAGGGGAAACTCCCTCCCAGGGTCCGTACCAGTGCGGCCAACGCAGGACCGCCCAGGACGTAGCCCACGACCCCGTAGAGGATGCCCTTCAGAACAGGCGCAAGAACCCGCACGGCCTACCTCCGCGCCTGCTGTGCCACCCAGGCCTCGAAGGCCTCGGGCTCCACCACCCGCACGGGAGAAGCCATCAGGGCATGCCCGACCCCGCACAGCTCCGCGCACTGCACCCGCAAATCCACGCTCTGCTCGTAGGAGCCGGCCCGGGTGGGGGTCACATGCAGATAGGTGGTCAGGTTCGGGACCGCATCGATCTTGGTTCGAAAGGCGGGGACCCAGAAACTGTGCACGATGTCCGTGGAGGTGATCTCGAACCGCACCCGCCGGCCCACCGGGAGCACCAGGTCCCGGCTCGTCACCCCCTGCTCCGGATACTCGAACTGCCAGAACCACCGGCTCGCCCGGACCCGCACGACCAACTCCCCGCCCGGGGGGAGTTGCGGGAGCCCTACCGCCGCGTACCGACCGCGGGCCACCAGGCGCCCCAGGGGGACACCGCGGATCTCCGCGAGCCCCACGAGCCCCGGGTTGTAGACCACGTACGCACACAGGGCCGCGGTGAGGGCGAACCACGCCCGGGGGACGGCGGGGTGCTCGGGAACGTACGCAGGGGCTTCCGGCGGGTCCCCCCGGCCCCTGCGGGTGGCGAGCGCGTAGACGAGGACGGAGACCACCGCGGCGACCACGGGGCTCGCGAGGACCATGAGGAAGCGGAAGGCACGGTCTGCGACCTCCGCCTCCCGGGCCGCACCCAGGGGGAAAGCGCCGAACCGGGACGCTGCCCCCAGGAACAACGCGCTCAGCACCGCCCACAGGCCCACCACGGCTCCCGCACGCATCCCGTCCCGCTCCAGGGTTTGGTTGACTCCAAGTGAACACAGGGGGGTTCACGTGGGGCATCGGCTGGAGACCCGATTTTTAGGGGAGGAAGAATCGGGTCCAGACCCGATGCGGGAAGGAACTCCCGCCTTCCGAGGCACCCCGCGGGAGCCGCCAATGCTATAATCCCCTGGGTTTTCGGTCCCAGCCACGGAGCGTTTTCTGCGGACTCAGCGCCTTCCCTCGGCAGGGGGTTCCCTGCCGGTGCCGATCGGTCCGTTGATCGGCCGCGAGGCAGAGCTGGCCAGCGTACGGGATTGCCTGCTGCGCGAGGACGTCCGCCTCCTCACCCTCACCGGGGCGCCGGGGGTGGGCAAGACGCGGCTCGCCCTCACGGCGGCTGCCCAGTTGGCCAAGGCCTTCCCCGGCTGGGTGGCGTTTATCGACCTGGTCCCGCTCAGAGATCCCGCCCACGTCACCCGGGTGGTCGCCCACCGCCTGGGCGTGCGCTCCAGCCCCACGCAGTCGGCCCCGGACCTCTTGCGGCACGCCCTGCGGGGGCGCCGGCTTCTCCTGGTGCTGGACAACTTCGACCACGTGGTGGACGCCGCCCCCGACGTGGCCTCCTTGGTGGCCACCCTGTCCGAACTGAAGGTGCTGGTCACCAGCCGCGAGCCCCTGCGCGTGAGCTGGGAGCACCAGCTCGTGGTCCCGCCCCTCCAGCTGCCGGACCTGAACCGCGCGTCGGACCCCAAGGCGGTGACCCCCGCGAACGCCCGGGCAGTCGCCGAGATCTGCGTGGCCCTGGACGGCCTGCCCCTGGCTCTGGAGCTGGCCGCCGCCCAGATCAAGGCACTGCCCCCGGACGCCATCCGGGACCGCCTGGATCACCGCCTGACTTTGCTGCAGCGGGCGGCCCGCGACCTGCCCACCCGGCACCGGACCCTGCGCGCGGCCGTGGGCTGGAGTTACTCCCGGTTGGATGCAGGTCAGCAGGCCCTCTTCCGCCGTTTGGCGGTGTTCGTAGGTGGCTTTCCCCTCGAGGGTGTGGAGACCGTGTGCGCGGACCTGGGCGTGGATCTCCTCGACGGATTGACCTCCTTGGTGGAGAAGAGCCTACTGCAGCGGCAGGAGCACCCGGGCTCTCCTCGCTTCCGAATGCTGGAGACGGTCCGGGAGTTTGCGTTAGAGCAGCTCGCGGCGAGCGGCGAGGCCGGAGAGACCCGGCGCCGGCACGCCGAGTTCTACCTCGGCCTGGTGCAGCGGGCCGCACCCCACCTCACCGGGCCCGAACAGGCCCAGTGGCTGGCGCGACTGGAC
>Ga0079995_1102613_pt1 | contig 96144 bp, 98 predicted proteins | sample FaiFalFF_MnMetaG_2_FD_69198 | JGI IMG/M metagenome (GOLD analysis project Ga0079995, IMG submission 69198) | Freshwater microbial communities from Yellowstone National Park, Wyoming, USA - Fairy Falls C (FF_Mn_C) (SPADES assembly) (version 4) | ecosystem: Environmental > Aquatic > Freshwater >... | reverse complement strand
ATTATACCGCGGAAGGTCAAGTCTCGTCAAGAAATGGGGGGATCCTCTCTAGTGGGGTGAGGGGGGAGCAAAGCCAAGGGAACGAGTCCAGGCCTGGTGGTGGAGGGAGGTTCGGGTGCCTTTGGGGGTGGAGCAGGCGGGTGATCCTCCAGCTCATCCAGCAGCTGCTTCCGGAGTCCTGGATGTCCGCTGTCCGCACTCCGTAGTCCATGGCCAGCGCCGTAGCCGCGACCAACAGATCATGCGTCCCTCCCGCCTGCCCGATGCTCAAAAGCTCCGCCCACAGCCGGGCGTAGGCCCGTGCAGCCGGGAGCCCCAACTCCACCACCGGGAACCGCTCCAGGATCGTTTCCATGAACTGATCCCGATGGGTCCGCCGCCTCCTCAGGATCCAGGTGGGGGAACGAGGGCGGAATCCCGGGTAGATCCCGTCGGCGCACATCAGGCGCCTCAACGGTCGGCCGGAGCTCTGCTACCGGCTTTCCGCCTCGGAGGATGATGGACCGCTCCCCTCTGAAGCGCACCCGGCCCAGGATATGGGGGAAATTCCTCAGTAGCTCGGTGGCGGAAACCCTGGAGGCCAGATCCCTTCCTCGGATCCATGAACCATCACAGAATCTGAGAGCTGAGGGTGGAAGGTTTGGAAGAACGCGGATATCGTCACCTGCTTGATGGTGGGCCGTGGTGGACTCGAACCACCGACCTCAGTCTTATCAGGACTGCGCTCTGACCACCTGAGCTAACGGCCCCGCACCCGATTCTAGGAACCGGGCTCCCGGGGTGTCAACGCACCCGCGATCCGGGAGGGTTGGAGGACGAGCCGCCCCGTGGGTCGTCCTGCACCACGGGCAGCGAGAAGCAGAAGGTACTGCCCTCTCCCAGACGGCTGGTGGCCCAGATGCGGCCCCCCTGCATCTCCACTAGGTGCTTGGCGATGGCGAGCCCCAACCCGGATCCGCCCTCCCCCCGGGTCCGGGAACGGTCCGCCCGGTAGAACCGCTCGAAGATGTGCGGGAGGTCGTCCGGAGGGATCCCCCGGCCCGTGTCCTGCACGGAGACCACCGCCTCGGTCCCCTCCCTTCGGGCCTGCACGCGGATCTCGCCGCCCTCGGGGGTGAACTTCAGCGCGTTGTCCACCAGGTTGGTGAGGACCTGCTCCACCCGGTCGGAGTCCGCCACCACGAAGAGGGGGCCTTCCCCCAGGTAGCTGAGCCGGATGCCTGCTTCCTCCGCGCGGGGGAGAATGCGTTCCACGACGCCCCGGCAGATGCCGTCCAGGTCCACGGGCCGGAGCTCGAACGTGACCCCTTTGGTTTCCAGTCGGGACAGATCCAATAGATCGTCCACCAGCTTCATGAGCCGGTTGGCCTCCAGCTCGATGATCTCCAGAAATTTTCGGGCGTGCTTCTCGTCGTGCAGGGCCCCAGCCAGCAGGGTCTCCGCGAATCCCTTGATGGAGGTGAGGGGCGTGCGGAGCTCGTGGCTCACGTTGGCGATGAGCTCCCGACGCATGCGTTCCGTGCGCCGCAGCTCCGTGACGTCCCGGACCACCGCCACTGCCCCCTCACACCGCCCCGTCCCGCTCCGGATGGGACTCGTACTGACCTCCGCCACCCGCCTCCCTTCCCCGGCGAGCACCAGCTCCTCGTTGAGCCCCTTGCCCGCCGCGGCTTCCCGGAGCAGGTGGGCCAGAGGGGAACTGCCGAGGGCCTCCTCCACAGGCCGGCCCAGGGCCTCCGGCCGCAGCCCCAGCAGTTCCTCCGCGGCCCGGTTGTAGAGCTGGACCTCCCCCCGGGGGCCGATGGCCACCACCGCGTCCCGGATGGCCGCCAGGACCGCCTCCAGGCGATTGCGCTCCGCCCGGATGTCCTCCATGGTCTGCTGGAGCCGCTGCCCCAGCCGGTTGAAGGCCAGTCCGAGCCGTCCCACCTCGTCCCGGTCGGTGGCGGGCACGGTGTGCGTGTACTCCCCCCGGCTCAGGGCCTCCGCGGCCCGCTCCAACTCCTCGATGGGTCGGGTGACGCCTCGGGCGATCCGGAACCCGAAGAAGGCGCTCACGAAGAGAGCCAGAGCGCCCGCGGTGGCGAAGGCCCACCAGATGGGCTGGAGCTGCCGGTCCACCCACCGCCGGGGCGCGGTGACGTGCACGACTCCCACCACGCGGCCCCGCTCCAAGACGGGGTAGACGGCGAAGAGACGTACCTCCCCCGTGGAGGAATCCCACCGCTGACCAGAGGTGGGCTCCCCCCGCTGCAGGGCCTCCAGGACCTCTTGCGGGGGAGGGGGTTGTGCGGGGCCAAGGTGGGGCTTTCGACCGGAAGGGTTCCGGACCCCGATGTACACGCCCCGTCGCCAGGTGAACTGTTGGGCCAGCTCCTCCAGCCGCCGGAAGTCCGCGCCTGCGCGGAAATGCGGACGGATGCCTTCCGCCACGAGCCGCGCCTGTACCTGGAGGGCGTAGGTGTAGGTCTCCGTGTACCGGCGCTCCACCGCCCGGACCACGTAGCCCCCCGCGCTGAGGAGCGCCACCACCACCACCCCGAGATAGCTCAGGAGGAGGCGGCCCCGCAGGCTCATCGGGGGCTTTTCCGGATCCGGCGCACGCCGCCCTCCGGCGGCCTGAACTTGTACCCGACTCCCCGCACGGTGACGATGTAGGTGGGGGAGGCCGGATCGTCCTCGATCTTATCCCGCAGGCGGCTGATGTGCATGTCCACGGTGCGGCTGCTTCCGAAGTAGTCGTAGCCCCAGATGTGCTCCAGGAGCGCATCCCGGCTGAACACCCGGTTGGGGTGGGCCATCATGAGGCGCAGCAGCTCGAACTCCTTCGTGGTGAGGTCCACGGGCCGTCCGCGGAGGGTGACCTCCCGGGTGTTGGGGTCCAGCACCAGGTCCCCCGCGGTCAGAGGGGGGGAGGGGCGGGGAAGGCCGGGGTCCGGGCGGGTGCGGCGGAGGATGGCCCGTACCCGGGCCACCAGCTCCCGGGGGCTGAAGGGCTTGGTGACGTAATCGTCCGCCCCCGACTCCAGACCCACCACCCGATCCATCTCCGCGTCCTTCGCGGTGAGGACCAGGATGGGAACCGTGCTCTCCCGGCGCAGGATGCGACAGACCTCCAGCCCGTCCACGTAGGGCAGCATGAGGTCCAGGATGAGGAGATCTGGGGATTCCGTCCGCGCGAGCCGCAGAGCCTCCTGGCCGTCGTATGCCACCCGAACCTCGAACCCTTCCTGCTCGAGGTTGTACCGGACGAGCTCCACGATGTGGGGCTCGTCGTCCACCACGAGGATCCTGTGGCCCATCCGCTTCACCAAGGCCACGGGTTCGTCACGCCCGTGTCACGAGACCCCACGCCCAGCATAGCACGGGCCGGGATCAGGGCGGGTGGGCGGACCGGGGGGGCCCGTAGTAGGCTTGTAGGGGACCCTCGTGACCGAGGAGGTGGTATGGGACTCAAGGCTGTTCTGGGCTTGGTGGTCGGGGCGATGGTCTTTGCCCAGGTCCTCCCCTCCTGCGAGGAACAGGGGAGGGCGGTGGTCGGGTGGGTGGACGACAAGTACGAGGAGCCACCCCACTACGTCATCGTGGTGGACCGCAAGCCGTACTCGGTGCCGTACTCCTTCTTCGTCACCGTGCGGGTAGGGGACAAGGTGCGCTACGATCCGCAGCGGCGGGCCTGGCAGATCGTGCGGCGGGCGGGGGAACCATCGGATCTCGTGCCCATCACCCTCCTCTCCCCGTCCCCCTCCCCCACGCCTTCCCGCTAGGGAGGTCTCATGCGGGCATTCACGCGGTTGGCCACCGTGGAGGAAGCCCTGGAGCGGTTCCTCCAGGCCGCGGCTCCTCGACCCCGGGGGAAGGAGGTGGTGCCCCTGGAGAGATCCTTGGATCGGGTGGTGGCCGAGGACCTCGCCGCGACCCAGGACCTCCCCCCCTTTGATCGGTCCACGGTAGACGGTTTCGCGGTCCGGGCCGAGGACGTGAGGGAGGCTGCGGAGGACCAACCGGCTCGCCTGCGGGTGGTGGGAGAGATCCACATGGGCGAGGTGGTCACCTTCCGCATCGGGCCCGGCGAGGCCGCCCGGATCCCCACGGGAGGGATGCTGCCCGGAGGGGCAGACGCGGTGGTGATGCAGGAGCACTGCCGCTTTTTCGGAAGTCGGGTCGAGGTCCTGCGTCCCGTGGCTTCCGGGGAGAACGTGATCCGGCAGGGCCAGGACATCCGCCGGGGCGAAGTGGCTGTCCCCGCGGGCACCCGGATGCGGCCCCAGCAGCTCGGGCTCCTCGCGGGCTTGGGGATCGTGGACGTCCCCGTGTGGTTGGTGCCCCGGGTGGCGATCTTCAGCACAGGGGACGAGGTCGTCCCCCCGGATCAGATGCCTCGTCCGGGACAGGTGCGGGACATGAACACCCACGCTCTTAGCGGGCTCGTGGCCCGGCTGGGCGGAGTCCCGCTGCCCGGGAGGGTCCTCCCCGATGAGGAGGAGGCGGTGACGGTCGGGCTCCGGGAGGCCCTGCGCACGAGCGACGTGGTGCTCGTCTCCGGGGGGAGTTCCGTGGGGGCCCGGGATCTGCTGGCCACGGTCATCCCGCGGCTGGGGGAGCCCGGGATCGTGGTCCACGGGGTGGCCATCAAGCCCGGAAAGCCCACCCTTCTGGCGGTGTGCCGTGGTCGGGCGGTGGTGGGGCTGCCGGGTCATCCGGTTTCCGCCATGGTGGTCTTCGAGGTGTTCGTGCGTCCCCTGCTGGAGGCCATGCTCGGGCTGCGGGCGGATCTCCGGGGCCCGCGGGAGGTGCCCGCGCGCCTGCAGAGGACCCTTCGGGCGCCCCAGGAACGGGACGAATTCGTGCGGGTGGCGGTGCGGTGGGAAGGGGAAGGGTTACGGGCGGAGCCCATCCTGGGGCTGTCGGGGATGATCACCACCATGACCCAGGCGGACGGGTATGTGCGGGTTCCGCGCGGGGCCACGCTTCCCGAGGGGAGCACGGTGCGGGTGCGACTCTTTGACTAGGAGCGGGACGTGGAGGACCTGACCCACCTGGACGCCGAGGGCCGGCCTCGGATGGTGGACGTGGCTTCCAAGCCCGAGACCTTGCGGGAGGCTACCGCCCGGGGCGAGATCCGCATGCGGCCGGAGACCCTCCGCCGGATCCGGGAAGGGACCGTGGCGAAGGGCGATGTGCTGGCGGTGGCGCAGCTCGCGGGGATCCAGGCCGCGAAGCGCACCTGGGAGCTGATCCCCCTCTGCCACCTGATCCCTCTCGCGGGCGTGGAGCTCTCCTTCCGGCTCGACGAGGCGCGGTCGTGCGTGGAGATCCGGGCCACCGCCCGGGCGGTGGCCCGCACCGGGGTGGAGATGGAGGCGCTGGTGGCCGTGATGGGAGCCGCGCTCGCCATCTACGACATGTGCAAGGCCCTGGACCGGGAAATGGTCATCACGGACGTGTGGCTGGAACGGAAGACGGGCGGTCGGTCCGGGACCTTCGAGCGGGCTCGGAACACCGGGAAGGAGTAGGGATGCGCACGGATCGGTGCTTCGTGTGCGGTCCCCACAACCCCCTGGGACTGCGGCTGCGCTTCGTGGAGCAGGACGGCGCGCTCACGGGGGAGTTCCGGCCCACGGACCTGCACGTGGGCTACGAGGGCATCGTACACGGCGGCATCCTCGCCGCGGTGCTGGACGACGTCATGGCCAACCTCCTCTACCGGCGCGGGCAGTACGCCCTCACCGCCCGCATGGAGCTGCGCTTCCACGCGCCTGCCCATCCCGGGGAGGTGTTGCACGTGCGGGGCTGGCTGGAGGAGGAGGGTTCCCGGGCGGTGGTGGCCCGGGGAGAAATCCTCCGGGCCGGGAAGCGGGTGTGCTCCGCCCGGGCCATTTTCGTGCGTCCGCGGAGCTAAGACCGTGCCTGAACGGACGGTGGTCACCAACCGGCGCGCCCGGCACGAATTCCACGTCGAGGAGACGTACGAGGCGGGGCTCGTGCTCACGGGCAGCGAGGTCAAGGCCCTGCGGGCGGGCCGAGCCTCCCTGCAGGATGCCTACGCCCGGTTTCAGGGCGGGGAGGCGTGGCTGGTGAACATGCACATCAGTCCCTACGAGAAGGCCGGTCCCTTCGGCCACGACCCCACCCGCCCCCGGAAGCTCCTGCTCCACCGGTCCGAACTGCGACGCCTGGTGGGCAAGGTTCAGCAGCGCGGCTACACCCTCATCCCCCTCCGGGTCTACTTCAACGAGCGGGGCTTTGCGAAGGTGGAGCTGGGCCTCGCGCGGGGGAAGAGGCAGGTGGATCGGCGGGCGGAGATCGCCCGGCGGGAGGCGGAGCGGGAGATCGCCCGGGCCCTCCGGGGCCGACGGTAGAAGCTAACCCGTGGCCTGGATGCCCGCGGCGATGCCGTTGATGGCGTGGAGCACGATCCAACGCCACCGCTCCGCCCGCTCGATGTCCCCGCTCTCCAGGGCCCGCCGGAGGCTTCTGAGCAGGTGTGCCTGGATGTAGTGCATGGGGTCCACGTAGGGATTCCGCAGGGCCACCAGGCGCTGCAGGGTGGGCGCGTTGTCCAGGAGCCTGCGCTGTCCCGTGATCCGGAGCACGACCTCCACGGACCGCTCGTACTCCGCCCGGATGTGACCGAAGATCTCCTGCGCCAGCCGCCGGTCCGTGACGTTCTCCGCATAGAGGCGCGCGATGCGCAGGTCCGCGGTCCCCAGGCTGATCTGCGCGTTGTCCAGCACGCTCCGGAAGAAGGGCCAGTCCCGGTACATCTCCTGGAGCTCCGCGAGGTGGGCGGGGGTGCGGTCCGCGAATCCCGCGAGGGCGCTTCCGAGCCCGTACCATCCGGGGAGGTTCGTGCGGGTCTGGGTCCAGCTAAAGACCCAGGGGATGGCCCGGAGGTCCTCGATGCGCCGCACCTCCCGGCGACTGACAGGGCGCGAGGCCATGTTGAGCCGGCCGATCTCCTCGATGGGCGTGGCTTCGAAGAAATACCGCGAGAACCCCGGGGTCTCGTACACCAAGGATCGGTACGCGCGCAGGGCCGCCTCCGCCAGCTCCTCCATCACCGCCTCCCAGCGCTCCAACCGCCGGGGATCTGCAGTCCCCGGGCTCCAGACATGGGCCCGGAGCAGGGCGTGCAGGAGTTGCTCCAGATGTCGGCGGGCGATGAGGGGGTTCGCGTACCGGGCGAAGAGGACCTCCCCCTGCTCCGTGAGCTTCAGCCGGCCGTTGAGCGCCTCCGGCGGCATGGCCAGGATGGCCCGCTCCGCGGGTCCTCCCCCCCGGCCGATGGCCCCGCCCCGCCCGTGGAAGAGCCGCACCGCGCACCCGTACCGCCGGCACACCTCGGGCAGCGTCTTCTGGGCCCGGTACAGGGCCCACTCCGCCGCCAGGTACCCTCCATCCTTGTTGCTGTCCGAGTAGCCGAGCATGATCTCCTGGAGGTCCCCCCGGGCGCGCAGGTGAGACCGGTAGCACGGCAGGCGGAGGAGCGTCTCGAGGATCTCCCCGGAGGCCCGCAGCTCCGAGATCCGCTCGAAGAGGGGCACGATGTCCAGTTGGCTTGTGGCGCCCTCCGCGGAGCCGTACCGCACGAGCCCTGCCTCCCGGGCCAAGAACAGGACCTCGAGTACGTCGCTGGGACCTGACGTGAGGCTGATGATGTACGTGCCGCAGGCCTCGGGCCCATATCGGGCCTGCCATTCCGGAAGCCTCCGGAACACCTCCCACGTGCTCCGCTCGGGTTCCGAGGGGATCCCTAAGTGCGACGTTGCGAGGGGCGGGTCGGAGAGCAGCTGAACGAGCAGCGTCACCTTCTCCCGCTCCGTCAGTCCCTCGTAGTCCTCCGTCCAGCCCGCCTGTCGCAGGATGTGGGCCACAAGCCGCCCGTGCACCCCGCTTTCCTGTCGCACGTCCAGTTTTGCCAGGTGGAACCCGAAGGTCTGGACCCGCACGAGGAAGTCTAGCAACCGGCCGCGTGCGATCCGCATCCCTCCATGGGCCTCCAGGCTGCGCTGCACACACCGGAGGTCTTCCACCAGTTCCTCGGGCCCGGAGTAGGCCAGCGGGCTTTGGGGATCCTCCAGGGTGTGCCGCAGGCGTTCCACCACGCAGCTGAGCTTCTGCCGGTAGGGTTCGTCCGGGTACCGCCGGACGACCTCTCCGAGTTCCGGGAACCGCTCCAAGTCCGCCGCCAGAGAAGCCCGCAGGGCTTTGGAGATCTGCACGCGGCGGGTGGAGGAGGTGAGTTCGTCCCGAAGGGCTTCGGCCTCCTCCAGATACCGGCGCAGGATCAGAACCCGGTGCAGCTCCAGGGTGCGGTCCGTGGTCTCCGCGTCCACGTAGGGGTTCCCATCCCGATCCCCGCCCATCCAGGATCCGAACTGGACCACGGGCCAGGGCGGGGGGGCAGAAACCCCGTAGGCCTCCAAGGCTTCCGCGAGGTCCCGATACAGGATGGGTACCGCTCGGTAGACGCTTTGCGCGAAGTAGTACAGCCCCGTCTGGACCTCCTCGAGCGGTTGGGGACGGAGGGTGCGGACCTCGTCCGTCTGCCACAGGACCGTGGTCTCCGCGCGAAGGGCCTCGAGTACCCGTCCGCGGTCCGTGGGGGAGAGATCGGAATCGTCCAACTGGGCGATGCACTCCGCGATGTGCTGGAGGTGCCGGAGCACCGCACGGCGGCGCACCTCCGTGGGGTGCGCCGTGAACACGGGATACAGCTCCAGACGCCCCACTGCTTCCCGGATGCGCTCTGGGGGAATCCCGCGGTCCGCAAGTTTCGCCACCGCGGCCCTCAGGGACTCCCGGCGGGGGGCCGGGTAGACTTCCCGCTCCTGCTCCCGGAGCCTCCGGAGGCGGTGGTTCTGCTCGGCGAGGTTGATGAGGTGGAAGTACACGGTAAACGCCCGCACCACCTGGAACGCGCTTTCCGGATCCAGGCTCTCCACGGTGGCCCTGAGAAGGTGGTCCCCTTCCTCGGAATATTCCGTCCGCAGCCGGATGGCGAGCTGGCGGATGCCCTCTACGAGCTCGAGGAGGGAAGGCCCTCCCTGTTCGGCAAGGACCTGCCCGAGGATCGTCCCGAGCAGCCGGACATCGTCCCGCAGTCGGTCGATGGGGGTCCGCTCCTGGCTCATCTCTGGACCGCGGTTTCGCCGCGTGCTCTCCCCATGGTACAATGACCCCTGAGGGAAGCGCAGAAGCTCCTGCCGCGGTTTCCCTCCCTGGGGGCGAATGGGCTCGACGGGGTGGGAAGAAGCAGGGCTGCGAGCCGAGGTTCCAGGGTCCTCGGAAAAAACCTGGAAGACGCAATACGCGTCACTCAGCCTGTACTCGCCGCCGCGGCCTAATCCCCGCGGCCGTCCCCCCGGCAGGGCCGACGGGCCGGGACGGGGCGTGATGAGTCGGCTGCGTCGCGCCGCTCTGTCCCCGGCGGCGTGACTAAGACCGGTGGGGCTGGTGCTCGGAGGATCCCGCCTGCGGGAGCCTCCGGGTGCGAGAGGAAAACGCAGGCTACGCTCGTAGACGCTCTGCCCTCGCTCACCTCGGACGCGGGTTCGATTCCCGCCGCCTCCACCACGTTCCGGTCCTCGGATTCCTCCCCGGAGGAATCCGGGCGGTTGCGGATTTCGGATACGCTCCGACTTAGACGGAATCGGATGGATCAGACCTGGCAAGTGGAAAGACCCGCCCGGGTGGCGCTCTTCGTGACGTGCCTGGTGGACCAGTTCTTCCCGGAGGTAGGGGAGGCTACGGTCAAGGTCCTGGAGCGGGTGGGGGTGCAGGTAGAGTTCCCCGAGGAGCAGACCTGCTGCGGACAGGTGCTCCTCAACGATGGCTTCCGGGAGGAAGCTGCGGCGCTCGCCCGGCATTTCGTGGAGGTCTTCGAGCCCTATGAGGCCGTGGTGGCTCCGAGCGGGAGCTGCGTGGCGGCGGTCCGGGAGTTCTACCCGCAGCTCTTGCGGGGTACGGCCCTAGAAGGGCAGACACAACAGGTAGCGCACCGCACCTACGAGCTGGGCGAGTTCCTGGTACGGGTGCTGGGGGTGACCCGGCTCGGAGCGCGGTTGTGTGGCCGGGTGACCTACCACCCCTCCTGCCACCTGCTGCGGGGGCTTGGGACTGGAGCGTGCGCGGAGCGCCTGATCCGGAACGTAGAGGGGGTGGAGTTCGTCCCCCTGCGGCGTCCCGAAGCGTGCTGCGGGTTCGGCGGGATCTTTTCCGTGAAGTTCGGGGCGGTCTCGGAGGCCATGCTGGAGGACAAGCTCGCCGATCTAGGGGCCACGGGGGCGGACGTCGTGGTGGGCACGGACGTGAGCTGCCTCATGCACCTGCGGGGCGCCCTCCAACGGAGGGCCAGTCCGGTACGGACCCTACACCTGGCGGAGCTACTCGCGATGGAGTCCGAATGAGGGAGCCCATCCGGTTCGCGGAACGGAGCGTGCAGGCCCTCGAAGATGCGCGGCTGCGGGAGGTGCTGCGCCGGGCGATGGAGGACCTAAGGAGGAAATGGAGCCGAGGCGCCTCCGAGCTCCCGTACTTCGGCGTCCTCCGGGATCAGGCGAAGCAGATCAAGGCCCATACCCTCCTGCACCTCGACGCGTATCTAGAACAGCTGGAGGCTCGCATCACTGCCCGCGGAGGCGTCGTGCACTGGGCTCGGAATGGAGAAGAGGCGTGCCGCTTGGTGGTGGGGATCTGCCAGGAGGTAGGGGCCCGGCGGGTGGTGAAGAGCAAGTCCATGGTCACGGAGGAGATCGAGCTGAACCGGGCCTTGGAGCGAGCCGGGATCCAGGTGATCGAGACGGACCTCGGGGAATTCGTGGTGCAGCTGGATGGGGACCGGCCTTCCCACCTCATCGCGCCGATCATCCACAAGCGCCGGGAGGATGTGGCGGAGCTGTTCAGCCGGCACCTGGGCACGCCGGTGGATGCCCCGGTGGAGGTGCTGACCCGAGCGGCCCGGTCCCACCTGCGCCAAGCCTTCCTGACCGCAGAGGTGGGGGTGACGGGGGCGAACTTCCTTGTGGCGGAGACCGGAAGCGTGGTCCTGGTGGAGAACGAAGGGAACGCGCGCCTCGTGACGACTCTTCCGCGGGTGCACATCGCCGTTACAGGGATCGAGAAGGTGATCCCAAGGCTACAGGACCTCGCGGTGTTCCTGCCCGTGCTCGTGCGCAGCGCTACAGGCCAGAAGCTCTCCAGTTACGTCTCCGTCCTCTCCGGTCCCCGCCGCGGGGAGCCGAATGGTCCGGAGGCCTTCCACCTCGTCCTCATCGACAACCGCCGGACCGAGATCCTGCGGGATCCTGAGCTGCGGGAGGCGTTGCAGTGCCTGCGGTGTGGGGCTTGCCTGAATGCCTGCCCTGTCTACGAGCGGGTGGGGGGGCACACGTACGGATGGGTGTACGCAGGGCCCATCGGGGCGGTGATCACCCCGCTCCTCCTCGGACCCAAGGCGTCCTTCGAGCTCCCCTACGCCTCGACCCTGTGCGGCGCGTGCCGGGAGGTGTGCCCGGTCCGGATCGACATCCCGCGGTTGCTCGTCTCCCTTCGGGAACGGATGGTTGCCTCAGGGAGCGTGACGCCGCTCGAGCGCTGGCTCATGCGGGGATTGGGGTGGGCGTTGCAGTCCTCGGTCCGCTACCGCTGGGCCTCGCGCCTGGGGCGGATCGTCCAGAGCCTCATGTGGGGAGAGGGGCCCATCCGGTGGCTTCCAGGCCCCCTACGTTCCTGGACCCGGAAGCGGGACTTCCCACGGCTGGCGCCGCAGACGTTCCGGGAACGCTGGAGGAAGCGGTCGTGGACGCCCGGTCAGAGATCCTAAGCCGCATCCGGCGTGCCCTCCACGGTGTCCCTCAGGTCCCACTCCCGTCCGGAGGACCGCCCCCCGAGGCCGCCGCCTACCGAGCGGAGATCGGGGGGAACCTGGTGGAGCGGTTCACGCGGGAGGCGGAGGGATTGGGCGTCCGAGTCTACCGCACCGATCCACAGCGGCTCCTGGAGGTCGTGGTGGGGATCCTCCGGGCGGAGAGGGCGCAGCGGGTGGGGGTATCGGAGCGGGTGGGATGGATGGCGCCGCTCCTCCAGACAAAGGGGTTCACGGTCGGCGGGGCAGACCAGGCCGAACGCGTGGAGATAGGGATCACGGGCGCGGACTACGGGCTTGCGGCCACCGGAACCCTCGTGCTCCTGAGCGGCCCCGAGCAGGATCGGGTGCTCTCCCTGCTCCCGCCCGTCCACGTGGCCATCCTTCCAGAGGACCGGTTGGTCGTGGACCTCCACGCCCTTTTCGAACGAATCAGGCCTGAAGCGCTCCCCTCTGCCCTCCTCCTCATCACGGGTCCCAGCCGCACGGCCGACATCGAGCAGACTCTGACCCCCGGCGTGCACGGCCCAGGGATCGTGCACGTGGTGCTCGTCCGGTGAGTCGCCACGGCCTGCCCCTCGTGGGACCCCATCGGGCAGGATAGAACCGTGGAGCACGGGAGCGCTCGTCTGTTCGTCGACTTGGGGCTGTTGGTGGCTGCGGCCCTGGGAGGGGGTCTTGTGGCCCGACTGCTGCGGCAACCCCTCGTGGTGGGCTACATCCTCGGCGGGATCGCCATCGGGCCGTTCACCCCAGGACCTACCCTCGCGGACCCCGAAGCGTTCCAACTATTCGCGGACATCGGCGTGGTCCTCCTCCTGTTCTCCACGGGCCTGGAGTTCTCCGTAGGGGAACTCCTCCGCGCAGGCCGCGTCGCCCTGTGGGGTGCACCCGTGGGGATCGCGGTGATCACCGCCCTCACAGTCGGCATGGGAGTCCTCCTCGGGTGGCCCCTTGCCCAGTCGTTGGTGGTGGGTGCCTCCATCAGCGTGGCCAGCACCATGGTCCTGGTGAAGTTCCTGCAGGACCGGGGCGAGCTCAGCTCGCCCCACGGCCACGTGGTGGTGGGGATCACCTTAGCCGAGGATCTGGCGGTGGTGGCTCTCACCGTGCTCCTCCCGGTCCTCGCCCCGGGCGCGGAGGACCGGCTCGCCTTGTTCGGCCGCGGGCTCCTGCAGGCGGCCCTCCTCCTGGTTCCGCTCCTCTGGCTTGCCCGGCGGGTGGTCCCACACCTGCTGGCCCGGGTGGTGCGCACGCGGGACATGGAGCTATTTCTCCTGGTGGCTCTGGGGATCGCCATCGGGACTGCCACGTTGACAGCCAGCTTCGGCCTTTCCCTCGCCCTAGGTGCTTTCCTCGCAGGGCTCGTGGTGAGCGAGTCGGGGTTCGCCCACGAGGTCCTGGCCCGGGTGTTGCCTCTGCGGGACGTGTTCGTGGCCACCTTCTTCGTGTCCGTGGGCACCCTCGTGCGGCCTCAGACCCTGGTGACGGACCCCGGCGCGGTGGTGATGCTCGTGGGACTCGTGGTGGTGGGGAAGTTCTGCGTGTGGTACGGGCTGGTGCGCCTGGCCGGCTATGATCCCCGTACGGCGGTCCTGAGTGGTCTTGCCCTCACCCAGATCGGAGAGTTCTCCTACATCCTGGCGGGCCTCGGGCGCGCCCACGGACTCGTGCAACAGGACGTGTACGAGAGCTTGCTGGCGGCCTCGCTCCTCACCATCCTCCTCAACGCCCTCTTGTTCCGGCGCATGCCAGCCCGCTGGGAGCGTTGGCTGCGCACCCAGCTCTCCGAGCCGATGGGTGCTCCGCCTGCTCCGGACGCGGCGGTGGGGGTGTGCGGGGATGGGCAGAAAGCGCGGGGTCAACGGCCTGAATCCCCCTGAATCCCCCGGCAGAGGAGGTGTGGGCTCAGCGGTGGGAGGCATGGGAGGTCTGGGTGGAGGGTGAACCGGCTTAAGGGCCCTCCTCCAGGAGGGCCAGGCTGGCGAAGGAGACGATCCCCCCTGCGGGGTCGGGCGCCTGTCCGTAGCGCAGGAGCTTTCCCCGCACAGGCTCCAGGATCCGGAGGGCGGTATACACCGCGGAGAGGGCGTCGATCCGCTGGCGGTTTCCGTCCGCCATCCCTTCCCGCCAGAATCCCTCCGGATCTCCCCGGGCCATGGCTCCGAGGACCGCGTGGTCCCGCAGGGCGGTGCAGGAGGCGAGTCGGTCATCCGGAGGGTCGGGATCGCCGAACCGGGGGCCCACGTGGCTCAGGTCTACCCCCACCACCACGGCTACGTCCTCCCGGGCGCGGACCAGATCCCGCAGGACCCGCACGACCCGCTCGATTTCTGGAACCTCCCGGGGAGAGCTGGAGCCGCACCACCGCTCGAACCCGGAGCAGAGGATCGGGACGATGGCAAACGGCCGATCCTCCAAAGCCGCCTGTAAGAAGAGGACCTGGAACTCCAGGGAGTGTTCGTTTCGGTGGACGACCTCGTGTTCCGTGAGATCCCCGGCCTGAGCCCGCAGCGTCCGGGTGAAGTCGGTGTCCACGGGTACGGTCCCGAGCGGCGTCTGGAACGGCTTTTCCGTGAGCACGAACGGCACGGGAGGCCCCGCGTGGGCCACTCCGAGGAGGAGGAAGGTGCGGGCGGGACAGGGACGCAGGGCCGCGTACGCCCACCCGTAGCACCATCCACCCCGGGCGAAGTCGATGTGCGGGGCCACCACGCCCCGCGGCCGGAGCCCGTCCAGTTCTGCGGAATCTACCGCTTCCAGATGCCGACGCAGCAACGCCCGCAAGGCCTGGGGGTCTGCGGGATACGAGCGACCCGCGAGGGACGCTGCCCGGACCTCCGACCTGCGGTAGGCCTCCCGTTGCTCCCGCTTCCGGGCCTCGAAGGACTCCGTGAGCAAGAGTCCCGCCCGGTCCAGCTCTGCCACGATCCGCTCCAAGTCCGTGCGGAACAGGATCTCGCCGCCGCTGCGGCGCGCGTACTCCGTCTGGACGTCCACCACGTCCCGATCGCCGTCCAGCAGGGACGCCACCAGGGCCACCGGAGGCGGGAGGAGCAGGGTGTCCTCCACGACCCCTTCCGGATCGCGTACCCCGATCATCTCCCGGCCGTGGAGGCGCACGGGGAAGAACTCCAAAGGTCTCAGCTTCGGAAGCGCCACCGAATTTCCCTCCGATGCCCCATTGTACCGACGCGCACAAAGCCCCGAAACCCTGGGTGTGCTAAGCTGGAGGCGAGGAGGCGAGAACGTGAGCGAACGGGGCTGGATCGTGGTGAACGGGCAGCGCCGGCCCCTCCCGGAGGACGGGTTACTGGGCCTTCTGCAGGAGCTGGGGGTGGATCCGGAAGGGATCGCCATCGCGGTGAACGCGCAAGTGGTGCCCCGGACGCAGTGGGCCACGTACGTCCTGCGCCCCGGGGACGAGGTGGAGATCGTGCGGCCCGTGGCGGGCGGGGCGGAGGACGATCGGTGGGAGCTGGCGGGGATTCCCTTGCGCTCCCGCCTGATCCTGGGCACCGCCCGCTACCCCAACCTCCAGGTGATGCTGGACGCCCTGCGGGCCACGGGGACGGAGATGGTGACGGTGGCCATCCGGCGGGTGGGATTCGGGGAGGGACCCGAGAACCTGTACCGGATCCTCAAGGAGGAGGGCTACTACATCCTCCCCAACACCGCGGGCTGCTACACGGCCCGGGAGGCCGTCCTCACCGCGCAGCTGGCGCGGGAGGCCCTGGGGACGGACCTCATCAAGCTGGAGGTGATCGCGGACGAGGAGACGCTGCTGCCGGATGTAGAGGGGCTGCTGGAGGCGGCCCGCATCCTGGTGCGGGAGGGGTTCAAGGTGCTCCCGTACACCAACGACGACCCCGTCACCGCCCGGAAGCTGGAGGACATCGGGTGCGCGGCGGTGATGCCGCTCGCGGCTCCCATCGGGAGTGGCCTCGGCATCCGCAATCCCCACAACATCCTCCTCATCCGGCAATCCGTGCGGATCCCCGTGATCGTGGACGCGGGCGTGGGCACCGCCTCGGACGTGGCCGTGGCCTTCGAGATGGGATGCGATGGGGTGCTGCTGAACTCCGCGGTGGCCCGGGCCCGGGACCCTGTACGCATGGCCCGGGCCATCCGGCACGCGGCCATCGCGGGCCGGGAGGCCTATCTCGCGGGCCGCATGCCCATTAAGCTCCTGGCGGAACCCACCAGTCCCCTGACGGGCCGCATCCTGGAACCTCAACGCCGTACTGGACAGGGCCTGTGAAACCCCTCCCCCGCTTGCTCCTCGTCACAGACCGGCACCTGGTCGGGGAGGAGCGCCTGGTGCGCGTGATCCAGGCGGCGGTGCGGGGTGGAGCCGAGGGGGTTCAGGTGCGGGAAAAGGACCTCCCGGATGAGGCCCTGGAACGCCTGGTGCACCGGATCCTGGAGGTGGTGGGCAAGAGCGCCGTCGTCCTCCTCAACGACCGCCCCCAGCTCGCACGCCGTCTCGGCCTCGGCCTGCACCTTCCCGAAGGCAGCCCCTGCCCGGAGGGGAACTGGCCCCTGTGGGGGCGGTCCGTGCACTCGCCCGAGGCCGCGGTTCGCGCAGGTCGGGAGCACCCTGATTACCTCATTGCGGGCCCCGTCTACCCCACGGACTCCAAACCCGGTGGTTCACCCCTGGGGCTGGAGGGTCTTGGAGCGATCGTACGGGCGGCGGTCGGGATTCCCGTACTCGCCATCGGCGGGATCCGGGCAGATCGGGTTCGGGCGGTGGTGGAGGCCGGGGCATGGGGCGTGGCGGTCCGGGGGGCCCTCCTGCGGGCGGAGGATCCGGAGCGCGCGGCCCGGGAGCTCCGGGAGGTGCTGGAGGAGGCGCAAAAGAATGTTCGCCCAACCGGATGAAGCAGATTTTTGATGAAGGCGCCCTCGGGCGTCGCGGCCATGGGTGTCGTAAGGTTGGGGTGAACATCCCGATGGAGGAGGTGGACATGCCGTACGAGGACATCCTGGTGGAGATCCCGGAAGCCCATGTGGGGCTCATCCGGTTGAACCGTCCCGACAAGTTGAACGCCCTGAGGACCCAGCTGCTCGATGAGCTGGTGCGGGCCCTGGACGACTTCGAGGCGGATCCGGAGATCCGGGTGGTGGTGATCACGGGGAATGACCGGGCTTTCGCCGCGGGTGCGGACATCCAGGAATTCCAGGGCATGACGGCCCTGAAGATGCTGGGCGGTCACCGCCCCCTGGCCTGGGAACGGATCCGGCGGTTCCCCAAGCCCCTGGTGGCCGCGGTGAGCGGGTACTGTCTGGGGGGCGGGTGCGAGCTCGCCCTGTTGTGTGATCTCATCGTGGCCTCGGAGACCGCCCGGTTCGGACAGCCGGAGGTGAACATCGGCATCATCCCCGGAGCGGGAGGCACCCAGCGATTGCCGCGCGTGGTCGGGAAGCACCGGGCGATGGAGATGATCCTCACGGGCCGGCACATCACCGCGCAGGAGGCCCACGCGTGGGGCTTGGTGAACCGGGTGGCGCCCGTGGAACGCTACCTGGAGGAGGCCCTCGCCCTGGCCCGCGAGATCGCCTCGAAGGCTCCCGTGGCGGTTCGGCTCGCAAAGGAGGCGGTCCTCCGGTCCATGGACACCACGGTGGAAGTGGGGCTGGAGTACGAGCGACGGTTGTCCGCCCTGGTGTTCGGCACGGAGGACCGGGAGGAAGGCGTGCGGGCGTTTCTGGAGAAGCGCAAGCCCGTCTTCCAGGGAAGGTAGGACCGGATGGCCCACGGGATCCAAAGGGTGGGCGTGTGCGGAGCCGGAACCATGGGTGCCGGGATCGCGCAGGTGTGTGCCCTGGCGGGCTTCCGGGTGATGCTGTACGACGCGATCCCGGAGGCTCTGCCGCGGGCCCTGGAGCGGATCCGGCGGGATCTGGAGCGGGCGGTGGAACGGGGACGGCTCGGGCGGGATGCCCAGGAGCAGGCCCTGGCGCGGATCGTCCCCACGGAGGTCCTCGAGGCGTTGGGCCCGTGCGAGCTGGTCATCGAGGCTGCTCCGGAGGACCTGCATCTGAAGCAGGATCTGTTCCGGCGACTCGGGGAGGTGTGCCCCGCATCGCTCCTCGCCACCAACACCAGCTCGCTTTCCGTAGCGGAGATCGCGGCGGCCACGCCCCGACCGGACCGGGTGGCCGGGCTGCACTTCTTCAACCCCGCGCCCGCGATGCCCTTGGTGGAGGTGGTGCGGGCTCCGCGAACCGCCCCGGAGGCCGTGGAGCGGCTGGTGGCCTTTGCCCGAGACCTCGGGAAGACGCCCATCGTGGTGCGGGATCGTCCGGGATTCGTGGTGAACCGGGTGAACCGGCCCTTCTACGGGGAGGCCCTCCGGATGGTCGGAGAGGGACTTGCGGATCCCCCCACGGTGGACCACGCCCTCCGGGGGGCGGGCGGGTTCCGCATGGGCCCCTTTGAGCTCATGGACCTCGTGGGCATTGATGTGGGATACGCGGTCTCCCAGGCCCTCTACCAAGCCTTCTTCGGCGAAAGCCGCTTCCGGCCGCACCCTCTCCAGAGGGAGATGGTCCTTTCGGGGCGGCTGGGCCGGAAGACGGGAGGCGGGTTCTACGGATACGAGGAGGGCAGGACTCCGCCCTCTCCTCCCCTCTCCCTCCCGGAGGCCGATCCCGGACCCTACGCGGTGGCAGGGCGGTCGGATCTGGCGGGGGAGCTCGTGCGCAGGTTGCGGGATCGGGGGTACACGGTGGTGGAGGTCCCCGATCCTCCCCGTGGCCCCCTCCCGGTCCGGGCCGTCTTCGAGGCGGAGGTGGAGGATCGCGACCGGAAGCAGGAGATGCTCCGGGGCCTGGACGGCGCGATACCCGGGGAGGCGGTGGTGCTCGCGGCATGCACGAACGCCGCGTGCGCGGAGTGCGCCGCCTGGGTGAGACGGCCGGAACGGCTCGCCGGATACGTCACCCTCCCACCCCTCGCGGATCGGAAGCTGCTGGAGTGGACCGTGCACGAACGCACGGAGATCAATGCCGAGCCCTATCTGGCGGCCCTCGGCCTACCGCTCCTCCGGGTGGGGGATGGTCCGGGCGGGGTGTTCCCCCGGGTTTTGGCGACCCTGGTGAACGAGGCCGCGTTCGCGTGTGGGGAGGGCGTGGCGACCCCGGAGGACGTGGATACCGCCATGCGGCTAGGTACCAACCATCCCTTCGGCCCGTTCACGTGGGCGGAACGGGTGGGAATTCGAACCCTGGTGGGGATCCTGGAGGGGCTCCAGGTCTACTACGGGGAGGAACGGTATCGCACCGCGCCCTGGCTGCGGCGGGCGGCGTGGATGGGACGCTGGCCGGGCGGACGGGTGCGGGACGATGAACCCGGGAACTGAACGCGGGAGGGAAGACGATGGCGCAGGAAGTGGCGTACCGGGTGGCTTCCGATTTCTACGCGGTGGATGATCTCCTCACGGACGTCCAGCGATCCGTTCGGGACACGGTGCGGCGGTTCGTGGACCGGGAGGTGCTGCCGCACATCGGGCGGTGGTGGCTGGAGGGACGCTTCCCCGTGGAGCTGGTCCCCCGTCTGGCGGAGCTCGGGGTGCTGGGTGCGAACCTGCCCGAGGCCTACGGGTGCGCGGGGCTCGACAACATCTCCTACGGGGTCATCATGCGGGAGCTGGAGCGGGGTGACAGCGGGCTCCGGTCCTTCGTGAGCGTGCAGGGATCCCTGGTCATGTACCCCATATACGCCTTCGGCAGCGAGGAGCAACGCCGGCACTACCTGCCCAAACTGGCCAGGGGGGAGCTGATCGGGTGCTTCGGCCTCACGGAGCCCACCGCAGGAAGCGACCCCGCGGCTATGAACACCCGGGCCCGCCGCACCGCCCGGGGCTGGGTGATCACGGGCACCAAGATGTGGATCACGAACGGCTCGATCGCCCAGTTGGCCATCGTGTGGGCCAAGGACGAATCCGACGCCGTACGGGGGTTCCTCGTGCCCACGGATCTGCCGGGGTTCTCCGCCCACGACATCCACACGAAGATCTCCATGCGGGCCTCGGTCACGAGCGAGCTGGTGCTGGAGGAGGTCGAGGTTCCGGAGGAGCTGGCCCTGCCCAACGCCGTGGGGCTCAGCAAGGCACTCAGCTGCCTCACCCAGGCCCGGTACGGGATCGCGTGGGGAGCCGTGGGCGCGGCGGTGGCCTGCTTCGAAGAGGCCCTCAGCTACGCACAGGGCCGCATCGCCTTCGGACGGCCCATCGCGGCGACCCAGATCATCCAGGAGCGGCTCGTGGACATGCTCACCAGGATCACCAATAGCCAGCTGCTTGCCTACCGGCTGGGCCAGCTCAAGGACGCGGGACGGATGCACTACGCCCAGGTGTCCCTGGCGAAGCGGCACAACGTGCGGGCCGCCCTGGAGGTGGCCCGGGACGCCCGGTTCATCCTCGGCGCCTACGGGATCACCGCGGAGTACCACGCGATGCGGCACGCGGCGAACCTGGAGTCCGTGGACACCTACGAGGGCACCTACGACATCCACACCCTCATCGTGGGCCGGGAGATCACGGGGCAGTCCGCCTTCGGCCGGGATTAGGCCCGTGGAGGGCTTTGCCCCGCGGTTCGAGGAGGCCGCGCCGGGCGTCCGCCGGCTCCGGGTTCCTGTCCCCTTCCCCACCCGGTGGGTCAACGTGTACGTGCTGGGAGGTGGTGCAGACGCGGTGCTGGTGGACACGGGGTATCCCGTCCCCGAAGGCCGCCGGATCCTCCTGGAGGCCCTCCGGGAGGCGGAGCTGCGTCCGGCCCTCCTCCTCGTCACCCATGCCCATCCGGACCACTTCGGGTTGGCCCAGGAGCTCCAGCAGGCCTTCGGCTGCTCCGTGTGGATGGAGGCCCGGGAGCTCCAGGTGGCTTGGGCGTACCGCCCGGAGGGAGAAGCCTGGCCGGAGGTGGCTGCTCGGTTCCTCCGGGCGGGCATGCCCGCAGAACGGGTCCGCCGGACCGTGGAGGGCGGCAAGCAGGTCTGGGAGCCCGCTCGACCTCCCCGGGTGGACCGCTTCCTGCGCGAAGGGGAGGTCCTGAAGCTGGGAGGGGGAGCGTGGGAGGTGCTGGTCACTCCGGGACATGCGCCCGCCCACGTGTGCCTGTACGAAAAACGGACGGGTACGCTCCTCGCGGGAGACCACCTCCTTGCCCGGATCACCCCGAACATCGGGTTGTGGCCGCTTGGGGGCCCCGATCCTCTCGCGGATTTCCTCGAAAGCCTCCAGAACTTCAGGACCCTGCCCGTTCGGCGGGTGCTCCCCGGGCATGGGGATCCCTACGAGGGATGCGCGGAGCGCGTCGCGGAGCTGTTGGCCCACCACGCCTCCCGCCTGGAAGCCGTGGAAGCCGTGTTGCAGACAGGGGCCCGCACCGGTTACGAGGTGCACCTGGCGCTCTTCGGGGCGGACCTGGATCCCCACAACGAGCGGTTCGGTCTCGTAGAGGCCCTGGCCCACCTCACGTACCTGGAGCGGCGGGGAAGGGTTCGGGCCGAGGAGGGGGATCCGGTCCGCTACGCCCTGATCTCCGGAGGTGGTGGATGGAGCACGAGGTCATTGCCGTGATCGGCGGGACGGGCAAAGAGGGGTTCGGGCTTGGACTCCGGTGGGCCACCGCGGGCCTACCGGTGCTCCTCGGATCCCGGAGCCGGCAGCGGGCCGAGGAGGCCGCCCTTCGGGCCCGGGCCCTCCGACCCGAAGCGCGGATCTCCGGATCCCTGAACCGGGAGGCAGCGGAGGCCGCTACCGTGGTGGTGCTGACCGTTCCCTTTGCGGCACAGGAAGCCATCCTCTCGGACATCCGGGAAGCGGTGCGAGGCAAGGTCGTGGTGGACACCACGGTCCCCCTCCGCCGGCTGCGGCCCCCGGAACTGGAGGTCCCTCTGGCGGGCTCCGCAGCCCAGCAGGCACAACACCTCCTGCCGGAAGCCCGGGTGGTAGCCGCCTTCCACACCGTCTCCGCCCACCGGCTCCAGCAGCTGGAAGCGCCCCTGGAGGAGGATACCCTGGTCTGCGGAGATGACCCGGAGGCGAAGGAGACGGTGATCCGGTTGAGCCGACGGATCGGCCTGCGCGGCCTGGACGCGGGAGGGCTGCACCAGGCCGGGACCCTGGAACGCCTCGCGGCCCTGGTCATCCAGCTCAACCAGCGCTACGGCAGGAAGGACATCGGGTTGCGGTTCGTGGGGCTGTAGATGATGCAGAGAGAGCCCCCGACTTAGTGCAGCCGGAGGATTGACGGACGTCCCGCCTCCCCGCTCCCATGGGATGGCTAGAGAAAGGGAGGACCGGAGTCCGGGTGGGGGGAGATGGGCGGCGAGACGTTCAACCTGGCTGAGTTCCTGCTGGACCGGCACGTGCGAGAGGGACGGGGGGATCGGCCCGTTCTGATCTTCCGGGATCGGACCGTTTCGTTCCGGACGCTCCTGGAGCAGTCGAACCGGTTGGCTTCTGCCCTCCTCCGGCTCGGCTTGGAGCCCGAGAACCGCTTGCTCCTCGGCCTGGCGGACCGTCCTGAGTTCTACGTTGCGTACTTCGCCGCATTGAAGATCGGGGCGGTCCCCGTCCTGGTCAGCACCCTCGCGACCGCCCTGGACTATGCCTATTTCCTCCGGCATAGCCGGGCGAAGGTGGCGGTGGTGGAGGGGGAGGTGGCCGAGCGCCTGCGGTGCGTGAGCGATCCCCCGCCGTCCCTGCGGCACGTGGTGGTCGTGGGTGAACCAGGGCCTTCGGAGATCGGGTGGGACGACCTTTTGAGCAGGCCCGGGCCCGAACCGGGGCCCGCCTGTACCTCCCCGGAGGACATGGCCTTCTGGATGTACAGCTCCGGGACCACGGGCCGGCCCAAGGCCGTGGTTCACCTCCACCGGAATCTCCTGCACTTCATGCCGCCGCACTGCCGGGAGGTGGTGGACCTGGGCCCCGGGGACCGGGTATACTCCACCTCCAAGCTGTACTTCTCCTACGGCCGCAACAACTCCCTGGACGGTCCCTTCCTGTATGGGGCCGAGGTCGTGGTGAATCCCGACCGGCCCGAGCCCGGAGCGGTGCTGGATCTCCTGGAGGCCTACCGGCCCACGGTGTTCTACAGCGTTCCCACCTTCTACGCAGCCCTCCTGGAACACCTCCACCGCACGGGCCGGCGCGTTTCCCTCTCCTCCCTGAGGTGCTGCGTCTCTGCGGGGGAGCCGCTGCCCAAGTCGGTGTTTGACCGGTGGTGGGAGCGGTTCCGCATTCCCATCTTCGACGGGGTGGGCTCCACGGAGGTAGGCGCCATCTACCTCTCGAACACCCCCCGCAAACTCAGGCCCGGGAGCAGCGGAGTGCTCCTCCCGGGATTCGAGGGAAAGTTGTTCGACGAGGAAGGCCGGGAGGTCCCAAGGGGGAACGTGGGCACCCTGTGGGTGAAGAACGACGGGATCTTCGCGGGCTACTGGAACGATCCCCGAAAGACCCGGCAGGCCCTACAGGGAGAGTGGTTCGTCACGGCTGACCTCTTCTCCGTGGATGACGACGGGTTCTACTGGTACATGGGCCGGGCCGATGACCTGCTCAAGCCCGGGGGCCTTTGGGTGTCTCCCCTGGAGGTGGAGGGGGTATTGCTGGAGCATCCCGCGGTGGCGGAGTGCGCGGTGGTGGGGGCGCCGGACGAAATGGGCCTGGAAAAGCCCATGGCCTTCGTGGTGCTCCGGGAGGGGTACGCGCCCTCGCTCACGCTGGAGCGGGAGCTCCGGGAATTCGTGCAGGCGCGGCTTGCCCGCTACAAGCATCCCCGCTGGTTCCGGTTCGTACCGGAACTCCCCCGGACCGTCACCGGGAAGCTGCAACGCTATCGCCTGCGGGAGACCCTCCGTCAGGAGCGACGCGCCGCCTCCTGAGTGGGGACCTCCCGAAAGCGCAGGAGGGAAGGGGCCACGTCCTCGCGGACCAGGCAGACCTTTTCCGCGGCCTCCTGGAAGAAGTATCCGCTGCCCCCCTCGCCTACGATCCGTACGAGCCGCGGTCCGTCCAATGCCCGGATCCCGCCCAGGACGTGCACGCCTCGCTGGAAGAAGGGCTCGGGCCATGGGGAGGCCGTGGGGCCCGCCACGACCACCCGGCGCGCCCGGGGGCAGGATTCCAGGAGCTCGTCCATTCCTCCCTCCACCAGGGCGGACCCCGTGATGACCACCACCGTAGCCTCCCGGAGCACCTCCGGGGCCCTTTCCGGAGGCCTCCACAGGGAGCGTTCCTCCTCCCGTAGGGCCTCCGGGTGGCGGTCCACGACCCAGAGGGCCGAAACGCCGTTCTTCAAGGCCTTGATGAACGGGGAGAAAGCGCCCACGAGGGCCACGCGGTCCTCGGGGAGGACGCCTGCCGCCTCCAGGGCGTCCAGGCCCGGAATCTGCACGCCTCCGGGAACCCCGAATCGGTCCATGGCGAGGGCGGAGAGGGCGTTCAGGGTGGCTACCCCCACCGCCCGCCGGAGGGGGACCGGGGAGCGGGCGTCCGCGGCCAGCTTCCAAGCGTCCTGGCCCACCAGGCGCCCCGCGGGCGGGGCGGAGGCCGCAGAGCGGGGACAGCAGACGGTGTCCGCAAGCCCGCGGGGGGTGAAGGCCACCCCCACGTGGCCCGTGGCAAGGGCCACTGCGGTGTAGAAGACGCCCACCCGGGCGTCCTGGACCGGGATCGGTTCTTCCTTGAGCCGTGCCCGAAGCGCCTCCGTCCAGGCCTCGACGAGCTGCATGCTGCACCTCCCGTGGACCTCTGCTCTCTTTGTACTCCCCCGGGCCGACGATGCGGGAGGGGGGCGGAGGCCGTATTGTACAATAGGCGCGACGACGCACTTGCGGGAGCGAACCTCCGATGCCTGATCTCGGCGAGGCACCGCGAGCCGACCGGAATCTCGATGCTTTGTTCCGTCCCCGCGGGGTGGCCGTGGTGGGAGCCAGTCCGGATCCGGGCTCTCCGGGCCACCAGATCCTCCGATTCGCCACCCAGACCCACTTCCCAGGTCCTGTGTACCCCGTGCACCCCTCCGCGCGGGAGGTGGGGGGCCTGCGCGCCTACCCCTCCATCCTGGAGATCCCGGGTCCGGTGGACCTCGTCGTCCTCGCGGTGCCGGCCCGGGTGTGCGTGGAGGTAGCCCGGCAGGTCGCGCAGCGCCACGACGAGCGCGGGGACGCGGTCGCGGTGGTGGTGGTCTCCGGCGGATTCGCGGAGACGGAGACCCCGGAAGGGCGAGCCCTCCAGGAGGCGCTTCTGGAACCCCTCCGACCCCGGGGCATCCGGTTGGTCGGGCCCAACTGCATGGGGGTGTTGGACGCCCATACGGGCGTGACCACTACCTTTGACCTCGGGACGTACCCGGAGGGCGGTCTTGCCCTGGTCACCCAGAGCGGGGCGTTTGCCATCTCCTTCCTCCAATGGGCCCGCCCCCTGGGCATGGTGGGGCTCTCGAAGCTGGTGTCCGTGGGGAACATGGCGGATGTGGACCTGACAGAACTCGTCCGGTACCTGGGATCGGATCCGCACACCCGGGTGATCGGCGTGTACATGGAAGGGCTCCGGGACGCCCGGGCGTTCGTCCTGGCGGCGGGGGAGGTGACCCGCAAAAAACCCGTGGTGGTCTACAAGGCCGGACGCACAGAACTGGGGGCCCGGGCCGCCAGCAGCCACACGGGTTCTCTCGCGGGCCAGGACGAGATCTATGAGGGGGCCTTCCGGCAGGCGGGCGTCCTCCGGGCGCGCCGCGTATCGGAGTTCTACGATCTCGTACGGGTCCTGGAGAAACTGCCGCTCCCTTCGGGCAACCGGGTTTGCGTTTGCAGCGCCATCGGGGGCCCGGGCACCATCTGTGTGGATGAGGTGGCTGCAAGCGGCGTGCTCCAGATGGCCCATCTCTCGGATGAGGTGCGGGAAGCGCTGCGGGGGGTGCTGGCGCCCACCGCCACCATCGGCAGACCTGACGGTTACCTGGACATGACGGGTTCCATCCGTGCCCAGACCCATGGGGAGGTCCTGCGGGTGGTTCTGGAAGCCCCGGAGGTGGACGCGGTCCTCCTCCTCACCACCCCACCTGCGTTCCTCGATGAGGAGGAGGTGGCCGAGGCCATCCTGGACGCCTACCGGGCCCAGCCCGAACCCCGCAAGCCCGTGCTCCCCGTGCTCACCTTCGGGGACACGGTGGCCCGGGCCCGCAGGAGGCTCGAGGCCGGAGGACTGCCAACCTTCGAGCTCCCGGATGCCGCGGTCCAGGCCTTGGCCCAGGTGGTGCGATACGTCCGCTATCGGGCGCGGAGAAGTTCGTAGGGAGGTCCACCCATGCCCCACCCCGTGATCGCGCGGGCCCTTGAACAGGGTCGAGGCTTCTTGCTGGAGCCGGAAAGCTACGCCCTCTGCCAGACGTACGGGATCCCGCACGCGCCCTTTGCCACCTGCCGCACCTCGGAGGAGGCGGTGGCGGCCGCGGACCGCATGGGGTATCCCGTGGTCCTCAAGGTGGTCTCCCCCTACATCCTGCATAAGTCCGACGTGGGAGGGGTGGTGGTGGGCCTGCGGTCAGGAGAGGAAGTGGCGGCCGCCTACCCCCAGCTCCTGGAAGCGGTGTCCCGTGCCGCACCCCAAGCCTCCGTGGAGGGCGTCCTCGTGCAGCGCATGCAGAGGGGGAGCGCGGAACTGGTGGTGGGGGGGCTTGTGGATCCGCAGTTCGGTCCCGTGGTCATGGTGGGTGCAGGGGGGATCCTCGTGGAACTCCTGCGGGACGTCTCCTTCCGTCTCGCCCCGCTCGACCTGGAGGAGGCCCTCGAGCAGCTGGCCGAGACCCGGGCATACCGCCTCCTTCAGGGCCTCCGGGGACGCCCCCCCGCGGACCTCCGGGCCGTGGGGGAGCTGCTGGTACGGGTGGGGGAGCTGCTGCTGGCGGAACAGGACATCCAGGAGCTGGACCTGAACCCCGTGGTGGCGGGACCGGAAGGCTGCGTCGCGGTGGACGCCCGGGTCGTTCTGCGTACCTACGGCCCCGCCGGACGGTTCCCCCTGGCCTAGCCCATCGGTTCTCCGCAGTATTCATCCTCGGTTCTCCGCCGGATTGCTCAGGGAGCCGCGCAGGATCGTAGACTGCTCGTAGACTGACCATCCGGTCAAAACCGGAGGTGCCTCATGGACCAGCCGGTACGCCTCCGGGTGAACGGCTGCGAGTACCGCCTGCTGGTGCCCGTTCACCGGACGCTCCTGGAGGTTCTGCGGGAAGACCTGGGGCTCGTGGGGACCAAGCATGGGTGTGAGGTGGGGGAGTGCGGGGTGTGCACGGTGTTGGTGGACGGCAAGCCCACCCTTTCCTGCCTCGTGTTGGCCGTGGACGCGGAGGGCCACGAGGTCACCACCATCGAGGGACTCAGCCAAGACGGAGAGCTGCACCCTCTCCAGAAAGCCTTTGCGGACCTCGGTGCCCTCCAGTGCGGCTACTGTACACCCGCCATGATCCTCACGGCGAAGGCCCTCTTGGAGGAGAACCCGACACCGACCCGGGAGCAAATCCGGGACGCTCTGTCCGGGGTGTTCTGCCGGTGCACGGGATACGTGAAGATCATCGAGGCGGTTGGGGCCGCGGCAAGGCACCGTTCCCTGGGTGCGGACGCAACGGAGTCGAGGTGAGGGAGGAGCGCCCATGGCGGTGGTAAAGGAGCGAGAGGAAGTCCTCGCGGTGGTGGGCCAGCGTCTTCCGCGGGTGGACGGTTGGGCCAAGGTCATGGGACGGGCCCAGTACGCGGATGATCTCTCCCTTCCTGGGATGCTCTTTGGCAAGCTGGCCCGCAGCACGCAGGCCCACGCCCGCATCCGGGAGATCCGGGTGCAACGGGCTCTGGAACTGCCAGGGGTGGTTGCGGTCATCACGGGGAAGGACCTGCCCATCCGCTACGGCGTGTTCCCGGTGGGGCAGGACGAGACCGCGTTGGCGGTGGACAAGGTGCGGTACGTGGGGGAACCCGTGGCCGCGGTGGCCGCGGTGGACCCCTACACCGCGGAGGAGGCGGTCCGGCTCATCGAGGTGGACTACGAACCCCTTCCGGCCCGCATGAGCATCGAGGAGGCATTGGCGCACCCGGAGCCCCGCATCCACGATTACGGCCCCTTCGGGAACGTCCACCGGCAGGCGTCCTTGGAGTTCGGGGACGTGGAGCGGGGCTTCGCGGAGGCGGACTACGTGCGGGAGGACCTGTTCTTCTACGAGGGCAGCACCCACGCTCCCATGGAGCCCCACAGTGCCCTCGCCTGGTGGGATCCCGGGGCGCGGAAGCTGACCCTCTGGACCTCGCACCAGGCACCGCATTACCTGCACAAGGGGCTCGCGAAGGCCCTCCAGCTGGAGGAGCACCAGGTCCGGGTCATCGTGCCCGCGGTGGGCGGGGGATTCGGCGGGAAACTGGACATCTTCCACCACGAGGTGTGCGCGGCCAAGCTCAGCATGATCACCGGTCGGCCCGTGAAGATCACCCTCACCCGGGAGGAGGTGTTCTACGCCCATCGGGGCCGACACCCGGAGCTGTTGCGCATCCGCACCGGGGTCAAACGGGACGGCCGGATTACCGCCATGCACGTGGAGGCCTACCTGGACGGCGGAGCATACTGCTCCTTCGGGCCGGCCACCCTACTGTACGCGGGCACCCATGAGCCCGTGAGCTACCGCATTCCCCATTACCGGTTCCAGGGCGTGCGGGTGTTCACCAACAAACCCCCCTGCGGGCCCAAGCGGGGCCATGGCACCCCGCAGGCCCGCTGCGCCCTGGAAGTCCACCTGGACAAGCTGAGCGAAGATCTGGGCCTGGATCCCGTGGAGCTGCGGTTGCGCAACCTCACGGGACCCCACGAGCTCACGGTGAACTGGCTGGAGATCACCAGCAACGGGCTGCGGGAGTGCATCGAGAAGGTGGTGGAGGCGAGCGGCTGGTACCAGAAGCGGGGGCGACTCCCGTACGGGCACGGGATCGGGTTTGCGGCCTCCGCCTACCTCACGGGGGCGGGGGGGTCCATCTACTTCAGCGACATGCCCCACTCCGAGGTACACCTCCGGGTGGACCGCACGGGCGTGGTCACCGTCTACACCCTGGCCACGGAGATCGGACAGGGCTCCGCCACCGCCATCGCCACCATCGTGGCAGAGGTCCTCGGACTCGCACCGCAGGACGTCTGTCTCGTCACCTCCGACACGGACCTCACGCCCATTGACCTCGGCAGCTACAGCAGCCGCGTGACCCTCATGGTGGGCAACGCGGCCTACGAGGCCGCCCGTCGGGTGCGGGACCTCCTGGTGGAAGCGGCGGCGGAGAAGCTCCAGGTTCCTCGGCACCGGCTCGTGTGTCGGGGGCGCCGCATCTACGACGAGGAGAATCCGGAAGTGGGCGTTGCCTTCGCCCAGGCGGCGCAGTGGGCGGAGGCGAAGTTCGGGTGCCTGTCCACTTCCGGAAGCTACCGTCCTCCCGAGAAGCTCGGCACCTATAAGGGATCGGGGGTGGGCCCCTCCCCCACCCACACCTTCTCCGCCTGCGTGGCGGAGGTGCGGTGTGACCCGGAGACGGGCGAGGTAAAGGTGGAACGGGTGTGGGTGGCCCACGACATCGGTCGCGCCCTCAACCCCATCCTCGCAGAAGGGCAGGTGGAGGGCAGCGTACACATGGCCCTGGGCGAGGCCCTGCTGGAGGAGCAGGCCTTCCGGAAGCACCTGCACCGGGGCCCGTCTTTGTTGGACTACAAGATCCCCACGGTTCACGAGATGCCGGAGGTCATCACCCTCTTCGTGAACACAGAGGATCCTCGGGCTCCCTTCAGCGCCAAGGAGGTGGGGCAGGGGCCGCTGCTGTGCGTGGTGCCCGCGGTGCTCAACGCCATCGCGGATGCCCTCAAGATCCGGGTGGACGAGGTGCCCGTGACGCCGGAGAAGATCCTCAAGGCTCTCGAGGAGCGCAGGAAGGGACGGCCCGCCCGGGTGGGACCGACCAAGGTCCCCTCGTTCCCCTTCCCCACTCCGGAACGGGTGGCCCGGCCCCCGCAATGGGAACTGGAGGCGAAACCCGCTTAGGAGGCGGCCATGCTGCGGCTACCCGGTTTTCAGCTCCACCGCCCCGCCAGCGTACCGGAGGCCACCCGGATCCTCGCGGATCTGGGCCCGGAGGCGGTTCCTGTGGCCGGCGGGACGGATGTGTATCCCAAGATGAAGCGCCGTCAGATCCTTCCGAAACACCTGGTGAGCCTGCGCCGGATTCCAGAGCTGCACGGGATCTGGGGCAATCCCCGGGAGGGACTCAGGATCGGGGCGGGGTGCACGCTCGCGGAGCTGGCGGCCCACCCCATGATCCGCGCGGGCTACCCGGGACTCGCGCAGGCGGTGGCCGTCTGCTCAAACCCCCTCCTGCACCGGATGGGCACCATCGGCGGGAATCTCTGTCTCGATACCCGGTGTACCTACTACGACCAGAGCGACCTGTGGCGGGAGGCCCTGGGATGGTGCATGAAGGCTCCGGGCAAGCGAGATCCCGCGGAAGTGCCCTGTCGGGTGGCCCCCGGAGGAGGCCGGTGCTGGGCCGTCTCCAGCAGCGACGGAGCCCCTGTTCTCATCGCCCTGGGCGCGCGGATTCGGCTCGTGGGATCCACGGGGGAGCGGGTCGTTCCCTTGGAGGACCTGTACCTGGACGACGGCATCCGGTACCTGAATAAGGCGCACGAGGAGCTGGTGGCGGAGATTCTGCTTCCGCCCGCGGACGGGGTACGGAGCACGTACCGGAAGGTGCGGCGCCGGGGTTCCCTGGACTTCGCGGCCCTGGGGGTGGCGGTGGCGTTGCAGCAGGAGACGGACGGGACGGTGCAGAGGTGTCGCATCGTCCTGGGCGGCGTGGCCTCGCGGCCCCTGGTGCTGGAGGAGGCCGCGGGCTTGCTGGTGGGGCAGAGGGTGGAACCGCAGGTCCTCGACCGGGTGGCCGAGGCCGTGTACCGGGCCGTTCACCCCATGGACAACGTGGACTTTACCGTCTACTACCGCCGGCGCATGGCTCCGGTCCAGGTCCGTCGGGCCCTCGAGGATCTCGTGGCGTAGGAGGGTGAGGATGTTCCGCAATCCCTTTGTGGCGCCCTTCCCCACACCCGATGTCCCTTGCTTCCAGCCCTTGGAGCTGTGGGCCCGGAAGGAGCCGGACCGACCGGCCCTCGTGTGGGCGCCCACCGGTCAGGAGGTGACCTACGGCCGCCTCTGGACGGCCTCCGGGAAGGTGGCACGGGCCCTTCAGGACCTCGGGGTGGGCAAGGGTGACCGGGTGGTCCTGCTCGGGGCCAACGCCCTGGTGTATCCCGTGGCCTTCTACGGGATCCTGCGGGTAGGGGCCGTGGTGGTCCCTCTGAACCCCCTCCTGAAGCCCGCGGAGGTGGAGCGGTGCCTGGGCGAGACGGAGGCATGCGTGGTGATGGCCTCCCCACAGTGGAGAGCGGATCTCCGAAGCCAAGCCGTTCCGTCCGTCCGCCACATCCTCGACCTGGAAGAGCTGTGGGAGGCGACGGAGCCGCTCGGGGACCCAGAGCCCGTTTCCATCCACCCGGATCGGGACCTCGCCTGCATCCTCTTCTCGAGCGGGACCACGGGGCTTCCGAAGGGGACCCAGCTCACCCACCGGAACGTGCTCGCCAACTTCCTGGCGGCCCGTGCTTTGGGGTTCGTGGAGGAGGGAGCCGTGTACGTGCACTTCCTCCCCTTCAGCCACTGCATGGGCCTGCTGACCCTGCTGAACGCGGGGATCTGCGTGGGAGCCCGGCAGGTCCTCCTGCCGCAGTTCGATGCGCAGGAAGTCCTGCACTGGATTGAACGCCATCGGGCCACGCAGCTCTACGCGGTCCCCCCCGCCCTGAGGGCCCTCGTGGAGGCCGCGGAGGCCCGGGGGTTCGGGTACCGGGGCCTGCGGTTCGTGAACACCGCGGCCCTGCCCCTGGACCCGGAACTGCAAGGCCGAGCGGAGCGGGTGTTCGGATGCCCCGTGACGGAACACATCGGGATGACGGAGTGCGCGGGGCTCATGAACCTTCTCCTCCCTCCCATGCCTTTGAAGCCCCGGTCCGTGGGGCCTCCGGTGCCGAACCTGGAGGAGCGGGTGGTGGATCCGGACACGGGCCGGGATCTGGGCCCCGGGGAGGTGGGGGAGCTCGTGGTCCGAGGTCCCATGGTCACCGTGGGGTACTGGAGGAACCCGGAGGCGGACGAGGAAGCCTTCCTGGAAGGGGGTTGGTTCCGGACGGGGGATCTCGTGCGGTTCGATGAGTCCGGGTACATGTGGTGGGTGGACCGCCGCAAGGAGATGATTAAGTACAAGGGCTATTCCATCGCCCCCGCGGAGCTGGAGGAGGTCCTGCGCCAGCATCCCGCGGTTCGCGAGGCGTGCGTGATCCCGAAACCCGATCCGGCAGTCGGGCAGATTCCCAAGGCCTTCGTGGTCCTCCAGGGAGAAGTCAGCCCGGAGGACCTCTTGCGGTTCGTGGAGGAACGGGTGGCTCCCTACAAGAAGGTACGGGAGGTGGAGTTCGTGCCCGAGCTCCCCAAGTCCGCGGTGGGCAAGGTGCTCCGGAAGGTGCTGGCCGAACAGGAACGTCGTCGGAGCGCCCAGGCGGCCGCCATCCGATCCTGAGCTGGAGGAGGAAGACATGCGCGGAGCAGACCTGAGGCCCCAGCACTTCCTGTGGGAGGTGCAGGACGGGATTGCCACCATCACCCTGAACCGTCCGGAGCGGAAAAACCCCCTCACCTTCGAGAGCTACGCGGAGCTCAGGGACACCTTTCGCCTCCTGGAGCGGGTGGAGGATGTGAAAGCCGTGGTGATCACGGGAGCCGGCGGGAACTTCTGCTCCGGAGGAGACGTGCACGAGATCATCCGGCCCCTTCTGGACATGGACGTGCGCGGGAAGCTGGCCTTTACCCGCCTGACGGGGGACCTGGTGATCGCCATGCGGCACTGCCCGCAGCCCCTGATCGCTGCGGTGGACGGGGTGTGTGTGGGGGCGGGCGCGGTGATCGCGGCCGCGTGTGACCTGCGTCTGGGGACCCCCCGGAGCCGGGTGGCCTTCCTGTTCGTCCGGGTGGGACTTGCGGGTTCGGACATGGGTGCGTGCGCGCTCCTGCCCCGCATCGTGGGCCTGGGGCGGGCCGCGGAACTCTTGTATACAGGGCGGGAGATGAACGGGGAGGAGGCGGAGCGGTGGGGGTTCTTCAACCGCCTGTGCCCGCCGGAGACCCTCCTCCAGGAGGCCCGGCTGCTGGCACGCCAGATCGCACAGGGGCCCACCTTCGCGCACGCCATGACCAAGCGCATGCTGCACAAGGAGTGGGAGATGCCGCTGGACGAAGCCATCGAGTCTGAGGCGCAGGCCCAGGCCCTGTGCATGCTCACCCGGGATTTCGCCCGGGGATACCAGGCATTCGTGGAGCGCCGGAGCCCCACCTTCGAGGGCGACTAAGTGAACCGGGATCACCTCCTCTGGCCTTTCTTCGGGGAAGCCCACCGCCAGCTGGCGCGGGAGTTGGAGGCGTGGGCCCAACGGGAGGCGGAGCCCCTCGCGGCCCAAGAGGAGGAGGATCCGGATCGGGTGAGCCGGGAGCTGGTGCGCAGGCTGGGGGAGGCGGGATGGCTCAGGTACTGCGTGCCCCAGGCCTACGGGGGGATGTTCGATGACCTGGACGTGCGGAGCCTGTGCCTGGTGCGGGAGATCCTGGCGGGGTACTCCGGACTGGCGGACTTCGCCTTTGCCATGCAGGGCCTGGGGAGCGCGCCCATCACCCTCTTCGGGAGCGATTCCCTGCGGGCCCGCTACCTCCCGGAGGTGGCCCGCGGCCGTCGCATCGCCGCCTTCGCCCTCTCCGAGCCTCAGGCGGGCTCGGACGTTGGCGGGATCACCACCTCGGCCCGCCGCTCGGAGGGGGGATACGTGCTGGATGGGATCAAGACCTGGATCTCCAACGCGGGACTTGCGGACCACTACGTGGTGTTCGCCCGCACGGGCGGTCCCGGCAAAGAGGGGCTCAGCGCCTTCGTGGTGGACGCGGATGCGCCGGGCCTTGCGGTCCCCGAGCGGATCCGGGTCCTCGCTCCGCATCCGCTCGGGACTCTCAGTCTTCGGGACTGCTGGGTGCCGGAGAGTCACCGGCTTGGAGAGGAAGGGCAGGGGTTTGAGGTGGCCATGCGGACCCTGGATGTCTTCCGGACCACGGTCGGCGCCGCTGCCCTGGGGTTTGCGCGGCGGGCTCTCCATGAGGCGCTGAGGTTCGTGCAGGAGCGGGTGGCGTTCGGACAGGTCCTGAGCCGGTTCCAAATGGTGCGGGAGAAGCTGGCCCACATGGCCCTGGAAGTGGACGCCGCGGCTCTGCTCGTGTACCGGGCCGCGTGGGTCAAGGACGAGCTGGGGCGACGGGCCACCCGGGAGGCCTCCATGGCCAAGCTGTACGCCACGGAGGCCGCGCAACGGGTGGTGGACAGCGCGGTGCAGCTGTGGGGAGCTCGGGGGGTGGTCCACGGGAGCCCCGTGGAGCGGCTGTACCGGGAGGTGCGGGCCCTGCGCATCTACGAAGGAACCTCGGAGATCCAGACCCTCGTGGTCGCCCAGGAAGTTCTGCGGTCGGCCCGGCCGGAGCCTGCGGAGGAAGCCCGATGACGGAAGGTGCGGTGGAGGTCCGACACGAAGAGGGCGTCCGCTGGATCACTCTGAACCGGCCCCCCCACAACATCCTCACCATCGCGGTGATGCGGGAGCTCGCGACCGCACTGCGCACAGCCGCAGAGGATCGCACGGTGCGGGCCATCGTCCTGAGCGCCCGGGGCCGATCCTTCTCCGCGGGGGTGGATGTGGCGGAGCACACCGCGGACAGGGTGTATGAGATGATGGGGTCTTTTCACGACCTGTGCCGCACCTTGGCCTGGGTGGACGTGCCCACGGTGGCCTGCGTCCAAGGCCCCGCCCTGGGAGGCGGGTGCGAGGTGGTGGCCCTGTGCGACGTCGTGGTGGCCGCGGAGGAGGCGACCTTCGGGCAGCCCGAGATCCGGGTGGGGGTATTTCCGCCCGTGGCCGCGGCCGCCTTCCCGTTCCTGTTCGGCAAACGGGGTCTCCCGCCCCTCCTCACCGGCGAGATCCTCCCCGCTCGGCGGGCGCAGGAGCTGGGCCTCGTGACGGAGGTGGTCCCCTCCGAGCACCTGGAAGAGGCGGTGCGGCGGGTGGTGGGGCAGCTGCAGGTCCACAGCGGAGCGGTCCTTCGCCTCGCGAAGCGGGCCGCCGTCGGCTCGTTCCGGCGGTGGTTTACGGAGGCTTTGGAGGAGGCGGAGCGCCTCTACCTGGGGGAGCTCATGTCCACGGAGGATGCGCACGAAGGGCTCCGGGCCTTCCTCGAGAAGCGCGGGGCGAGCTGGAAACACCGATGAGGGGGGGTGATGGGGGTGAAGCGGGCGGAGGCGGTGAGCAACGCACGACGGGTGCACGAGAGCCTTCAGGTAGTCCTGGAGGCCCTGGAACGGGCAGGCGAGCCGGCCCTGGCGGTGGATGGCCGCCAGCGGGTCATCCTGTGGAACCGGGCGGCGGAACGGTTGCTCGGCTGGTCTCAGGAGGAAGTGGTGGGCCGGCCGTGCTACCGGGTGGTGGCGGGCTACGACCGGAACGGACACCTGGTGTGTTGCCCAGGGTGTCCGGAGTTCGCCATGGCCCGCGCGGGGGAGACCATCCCCCCCCGGGATGTGTGCTACCGTACCCGGGACGGCCGGTACGTGTGGGTGAACACCAGCACCCTGGTGCTGCGTCCCGGTCCCGAACCTCAGGACGTGTTTCTGGTGCACCTCTTCCGGGACGTGACCCGCCAGCGGACCGTGGAGGAGCTGGTAGAACTGCTGGCGGCTCGGGAAGGGCTTCTTGCCACCGTGGGCGCGGTCAAGCACCCCCTCACCCGGAGGGAGCGGGAGGTGCTGGCCCTGCTGGCCCAGGGAATGGACACGGAGGCCATCGCCCGGACCTTGGTCCTCTCCACCGCCACCGTCCGCAACCACGTGCAGAACCTCCTGCGCAAGCTGGGGGCCCATACCCGGGCAGAGGCCGTAGCCCGTGCCCTCCAACAGGGGCTGTTCCCCCGAGACGGTAAGGTCCTGCAGTTGCATCAGGAAAAATGATGCATTCCTCCGATTGTTCCCTTTTGAGGTGTGCGCTAGGTTTTGACTGACCGGTTGGATAAAAACGAGGGGCGCCGTGGAAGAGCTGGAACGGATCTTCGACGACCTGAGGGCTCTGGTGGAGGATCCCTCCTTCCCCGCGGTCCGGCGGTGGTTGGAGCAGAACCCGGGGGGCAAGGTGGTGGGGTCCTTCCAGGTGTTCTTCCCGGAGGAGATCGCCCATGCCGCGGGCATGCTCCCTCTCAAGATCGCAGGCGCTGGGGGCACCATCCAGGTGCGCCAGGCGGATGCCCGCATCGCGGCCTTTGTGTGTTCCATCGTCCGCAGCTCCCTTGAGCTGGCCCTCTCCGGGCGGCTGGACTTCCTGAGCGTGATGGTCGTTCCCAACATCTGTGACGCGGCCCGGAACGCGTGTGGGGTGTGGGTCCGAAGCTTTCCCCACATGCGGGTGGAGACCCTCTACCATCCCCACAACGCGGCGAGCGCGCACGCGGTGGACTACCTCACGGGGGAGTACCGGCGCATCGGTCGGATCCTCGAGGAGATCGGCGGACGCCCCATTACGGACGAAGCCCTGCGCGGGAGCATCGCACTCTTCAACGAGAACCGCCGGTTGCTCCGGGAGGTATACCGCATCAAGCGGGAGACCCCATGGCTGCTGACCGCGGTGGAGAGCTACCTCCTGGTGCGGTCCGCGGGGCTCATGCCCCGGGAGGAGCACAACGCGCTCCTGCGCCGGGTGCTGGAGCTGCTGCCCCAGCGGCCGGTGAAGAAGCAGGACCGCATCCGGGTGGTCTTCGAGGGCGGCTTCTGCGAGCAGCCGGCCCTCGACATGCTGGCGGTCATCCAGAACGCCTGCTACATCGTGGACGACGACCTCATGATCGGGCTGCGGTGGATCACAGAGGACGTGCCGCTGGAAGGAGACCCCTGGCGGAATCTGGCGGACAGCTACGTGAACCGCTCCACCTACAGCCCCGTGCAGCGGGACCCGCGCAAGCCCAAGGCGGAGATGCTCCTGCGGCGCATCCGGGAGTCCGGGGCCGAGGCGGCCATCGTGGCCGCGGCGAAGATGTGCGAACCGGGGCTCGAAGAGCAGGTGCACTACTCCCGGGCCCTCGAAGCGGCCGGGATCCCGCATCTCGTGATGGAGTTCGAGGAGAGCATGACGGTCTTCGAGCAGGTGGGGATGGAAGTGGAGACCTTCGCGGAGTCCCTGCTCTTCCAGTTCGCCTGAGGGAGGCGACCATGGGCACACCCACTGAGGAAATCCTGGGCGCGACCCGACGGGAAGGCAAACGGCTCATGGACCTGTGGTGGCAGGAGATGACGGAGGCGGCCCAGACGGGACGCCCCACCGCATACGTGTTCGCCATGGGGTCCATGGCGGAGCTGTTGCGCACCTTCGGTTTCGTGCTGAACTTCCCGGAGATCACCTCTCTGCAGATCGCGGTCCGCGGGCAATCCCAGGCGTACATCCAGGCCGCGGAGGACTACGGGTTCTCTCCGGACGTGTGCGGCTACGTCAAGGCGGACGTGGGACTCCAGCTCCGGCAAGGGGAACACCCGTACGGCAAGGTCCCGCGTCCCTCCCTGGTCGTGACCTCCAACGTCTGCAACACCTACATCAAGTGGTCTGAGATCTGGGAGCACCTCTACGGGTGTCCCGTGTTCGTGGTGGACCTGCCCGGATGGCGGGGCCGGGACTCCGCGGACCTCGACGGGGAGACCTTCCGCAACGACGCCCGGTACGTCCTCGGACAGCTCCAGGAGCTGATCGGCCTGTGTGAGCGGATTACGGGCAAACGCTTCGACCTGGACCGGTTCCGGGAACACCTGGCGGAGGCAAACCGCATGGCGGAGCTCTACCAAGCGGTCTGCGAGACGAACCGCCATGTTCCCGCCCCCTTCAACGCCGTGGTGGAGGGCGTCACGTATCAGGGGATCGCGCACCTGTACCGAGGGAGCCCCGAGGGGAGCCGCTACTTCCAGCAGGTGCTCCAGGAGATGCAGGAGCGGATCCGACTCGGCATGGCCGCGGTACCGGACGAGCGGTTCCGCCTCGTCCTGGTGGGGACCACCTGTTACAGCCACTTCCGCCGGTTCGTGGAGCTCTTCGCCTCCTGGGGGGGGGTGTTCGTGCACAGCACGTACATGATCTTCGCGGGAGGCGGATTCGTCCCCGGGTTCGCCTACGACCTGAGTCGGCCCCTGGAAAGCTTCGCGGAGCGCATGGTGACTGCCGCCTACTGGGGCTACACGGGGTCCATGTTCTACCAGCAGGACTGGCTGGACGAGGTGGTCCAGCGGTGGCACGTGGACGGCATCTGCTTCCACGGGGTGAAGTCCTGCCGCACGGTCTCCACGGGCCTGCCGGACGTGCGGGAGTGGATGCGGGTGCAGCGGAACGTCCCGGGGCTGTTCATCCAGTCCGACCTGGTGGATCCCCGCCTGTGGTCCGACGCACAGGTCAAGAACCGGGTGGACGCCTTCTTCGAGGCCCTAGCAGCCCACAAGGCGGCAAGGAGGTGAGGGGGTGATGGTGATCGCCACGCGCACGCTGGTGGCCGGGGTGGACGTGGGGAGCACGCAGACAAAGGCCGTGATCATGAACCTGAACCGGGTCATCCTGGGCCGGGCCCTGGTGGACACGGGAGCCCGGTTGAATGAGGCAGCCCGGGCCGCCTTCGAGGCCGCCCTGCAGGACGCGGGGGCCGGAGAGGACGAGGTGGCCTACACCGTGGGCACCGGCTACGGCCGGTTCAAGGTGGAGTTCGGGAACACCCAGGTCACGGAGATCAGCTGCCACGCCCGGGGCGCGGTCTTCCTCTTCCCGGGCACGCGCACGGTGCTGGACATCGGGGGGCAGGACACCAAGGCCATCCGGGTGGGATCGAACGGGGAGGTCCTGGATTTCTGCATGAACGACAAGTGCTCCGCGGGCACGGGACGGTTCCTGGGCGCGGCCAGCGCCGCCCTGGAGCTCCCCTTGGGAGAGCTGGGCCCCTTGGCCCTCACCGCGCGGAATCCCGTGACCATCACCACCACCTGTACGGTGTTCGCGGAGTCGGAGATCCTGGGGTGGCTCGCCCGGGGCCGGAAGGTGGAGGACATCCTGATGGGGGTGCACGCAGCCATCGCCGCCCGCAGCCTCTCCCTTCTCCGAAGGGTGGGGATCGAGCCGGAGCTGACCTTCACGGGCGGGGTCTCCCGGAACATGGCCATGGTGCACCTCATCCGGGAGCTCAGCGGGGTCCCCGTGAACGTGAGCGAGGAATCCCATTACTGTGGCGCGATCGGGGCCGCCCTCTTCGCCCTGGACCACGTCCTGGTGGGCGAGCGGGTCCCCGTGGGCGCCGGGACAGGGGAGGGAGAGGATGCTGGTCGCGGGCATTGACGTGGGCGCAACCTACACGAAGGCGGTTCTCCTGGCCGATGGCAAAGTCGTGGGCCGTGCCATGCTGCCCACGGGCTTCAACTTCGCCCGGGCCGCGGAACGGGCTCTGCAGGCGGCCCTGGAGGGAGCGGGTCTGCCCCGGGAGCAGGTGGGCTACGTGGCCACCACGGGCTATGGCCGGCACATGGTGCCCTTCCGGGACCTGGCCGTCACGGACCTCACGGCCCAGGCCTGGGCCGTCCACCGCATGTATCCCGAAGCCCGCACCATCCTGGACATCGGAGGGCAGAACGTGAAGGCCATCCGGGTGGACGAACGGGGCCGGGTTCGGGCCTTCCGGCTCAACGACAAGTGCGCGGCAGGAAGCGGTGCCTTCCTGGAAAAGACCATGCGGTACATGGGATACACCGCCGCGGACATCGCCCGGCTGGCGGAGGCCGCCAAGGAACCCGCGGTGGTGAGCAGCGTGTGTGCGGTCTTCGCGGAAAGCGAGGTGATCAACCACCTGGTGGCAGGCCGAAGCCCCGAGGATGTGTGCGCGGGGGCCATCGTGGCCCTGGCGGAACGGGCGGGGCAACTCGTCAAGCGGCTGCGGGGGGAGCCTGCGTACGTGCTCACGGGGGGTCTCGTTCGGGTCCCCCTCATGCGTCGCCAGCTGGAACAGACCCTCCGGATCCAGTTCCTCGTCCCCTCCGATGAGGAGGGCGTGTACGTGGCGGCCCTGGGGGCGGCTCAGCTGGCTCAGGGCCGGTTGCGGAGGCTTGAGGAGCGGGCCACGGCCTAGCGGGAGGTGAGATGGGTGCTTGAGGAGGTGAAGGCCATCGATTTCATGTACTACGTGGCCACTCCGGAGTTCATTGCCCGGTGGAACCAGGCCAAGGAGGGGGAGCTGGTGTGCCGCATGGAGCGGGCCCTCGGCGGGAGCCTCCCCAGCTTTCCCACCATCGAGGCCATGCTGCGCGCCATGGACGAGGCGGGGGTGGAGAAGGTCTTCATCACCCAGTGCAAGATGTGGTCCTACCGGAACCACTGGATGTACATGGACACGCAGCTGGATGAGGTCCTGCAGTACACCGTCCGCTATCCGGATCGGTTCGTGGGGCTCGCGGGCTACAATCCCTACCGCATCCCGGAGAGTTTGCGGGAGATCGAGCGGGCTGTGAAGGAGTACGGCTTTCGGGGGGTGTACGTGCACGTCTATGGCTTCGACATTCCTCTTCACGACCGCCGCATGTATCCCCTCTACGCCAAGTGCGTGGAGCTGGACATCCCCGTCTCCGTTCAGGTGGGGCACGTGCTGGAGGGCATGCCTTCCGAGCACGGCCGGCCCATCTACCTGGACCGGATCCTGTGCGATTTCCCAACTTTGAAGGTCATCGGCGCGCACACGGGGTGGCCGTGGGTGGAGGAGCTCATCTCCGTGTGCTACAAGTGGGACACGGTGTGGATCGGTATCGATGCCTGGATGCCCAAGTACTTGAAGCCAGAACTCGTGCGCTTCATGAACAGCCGCCTGGGGCAGGACCGGTGCCTGTGGGGCACGAATGGTCTTCCGTGGAAGGAGAGCCTGCAGCAGCTGCGGGCGCTGGGCCTGCGGCCCGAGGTGTACCGGAAGGTGGTGCGGGACAACGCGGTGGACTTGTTCCGGTTGGAAACGCCGGTCGGCGTGGGCTCGTGAGGAGGGAGGCCATGGAGTTCCGGGATCGGGTAGCGCTCGTGACCGGTGGAGCGAGCGGCATCGGCCGGGCCACGTGTTTGGGCTTTGCGGCCCGAGGGGCTCGGGTGGCGGTGGCGGACGTCAACCGGGAGGGGGCGGAGGCCGTGGCGGAAGAGATCCGCCGCGCGGACGGCCAGGCCCTGGCGATCCCCATGGACGTCACGGATCGGGAGAGCGTGGTGTCCGGATTCCAGAGGGTCCTGGAGGCGTGGGGCCGCGTGGACATCCTGGTGAACGCCGCGGGCTGGGATCGCATCGTGCCCTTTTTGGAGAGCACGGAGGACCTGTGGGATCGGATCATCGCCATCAATTTCCGGGGGGTGCTGAACACCTGTCACGTGGTCCTCCCCCACATGGTGACCCAGGGTGGAGGCGTGGTGGTGAACATCAGCTCGGACGCCGGCCGGGTGGGATCCAGCGGGGAGACGGTGTACTCGGGCGCGAAAGGGGCGGTGATCGCCTTCAGCAAGGCCCTGGCCCGGGAGGTGGCCCGGCACAACATCCGGGTGAACGTGGTGGCCCCTGGGATCACGGACACGCCCCTTTTGCGGCAGATCATCGAGGCGGGCAACGAGAAGCTCATCGACGCCATCGTCCGCTCCACGCCCATGCGCCGCATGGCTCGACCGGAGGAGGTTGCGGAAGCGGTCCTGTTCCTGGCCTCCGAGCGCGCCTCCTTCATCACGGGCCAGACCCTCAGCGTCTCGGGCGGGCTCACCATGGTGTAGCCATGCGGTCCACGGAGGAGCTCAAGCGGGAACACGAGGCCATCCTGGGAGCCCTCGAGGGACTGGAGCGCCACCTCCGGCAGGTGCAGGAGGGCGGAGCGCTCCGGCCTGGGTATGTGCGGGACCTGGTGGCCTTCTGCCAGGGTTTTGTGGACCGGTGCCACCATGGGAAAGAGGAGCACTGCCTCTTCCCCTGTCTGGAGCGACGGGGGATCCCTCGGGAGGGCGGGCCCATCGGGGTGATGCTGATGGAACACGAGATGGGCCGACAGATGGTGCGCCGGATGGCAGAGGCCTTGGACCGCTACGAGGCGAATCAGTGCGGAGCCGAGGCGGTGGTAGAGCTGGGATGGCAGTACCTGGAACTTCTGCGGTCCCACATCGCCAAGGAGAACGAGGTCCTCTTCCCCATGGGGGAGGCGGTGCTGGGAACCGAGGATGACGAGCAGGTGGGGCGCTGCTACGATGGGGTCGAGCACGCCCAGGGGGAAGGGGAACACCAACGGCTGACGCGACTGGCCGAGCAGCTGCGCACGGGATGAGGGCCGGGTTCGGGTCCGCGGCGATCCGGCCGCATGTGGCGGCCCTGGAGGAGTCCCTTTCCCCCAAGCAAACCCAGCTGCTCCGCAGCACCTACCAGGTCTTGGCGGAATGTGGCCTCAAGCAGATGACCCTGCGTCGGGTGGCGGAGCGGGCCGGGGTCAACAAGGGCCTGTTGCTCTATTACTTCGGCACCAAAGAGGACCTCATCCTCTCCACCATGCGGTGGGTCCTGGCTCGGGTGGGCCACCGGATCCAGGCCGCGGTGAGCCAGGCCGGGAGCGCGGAGGACAAGGTACGGGCCACCATCGACGCCATCTTTGTGGATCCTCGGGCGAACCGCGACTTCTACCTGGTGTATCTGGACCTGGTGGGGACCGCGGCCCGCCAGCGCCGCTTTCAGGAGCTCAGCGCGACCTTCCGGAACATCGTGGATGCGGTGTACGCGCACATCATCGAGGAGGGCGTGCGGGAAGGGGCCTTCCGGGTACGGGACGTCCAGGAGGCGGCCTCCGTGGTCCGGGCCGTGGTGGACGGGTTCTTCCTGCAGTGGCTTCACGAGCCTGATCTGGAGGCCACGCATCCGGTGGTCCGGGAGCGGTGTAAGCAGGCCATCTTCACTTACCTGAAAGCCGGCTAGGGGGATTTACCGCCCGAACCTCCCCGGCCGATCCCGCCCGCCCACCCCCCGGACCAGGTCCCGGATGACCTCCACGAGCATGTCCGTGAGGATCTCGAAGATCGCCTCACCCTCCTCCCGCGTGGCCTCCGCGGGCGCCCCGCAGTACGCCTGCTCCAGACCCATGGCCCGGAATTCCCGAACCCCCTTCTGGAGGGCTTCCACGAGGCTCACGGGGACCGGGGGCAGCGCCCGCATGCGCTCCTGGTCCACGGTCTCCGGTCGCTCCGCCAGCACGAGGGAGGTCTCGTACCGGCCTGCGTGGCAGGCGCCGCTTCGGAACTCCTCTGGAAGCCGCGCGGCGCGCTCCCGTCGGGTGAGATCGAGGTACCCCACCACGACTCCCGTGCGGGCCTCCACAGAATCCAGAGCCCGGTGGATGGTCCGCACGTGCTCGGGCTCGAGGTGGTTGTTCACCACCACCAGGTACCGGAACCCTTGGCGGAGCAGATCCGTGCACAGGTCCACGAGGAGGGCTCGCAGGGTCTCCTCCGAGAGGCTCACCGCGCCGGGGAACGTGCCCGCGGAGCGGGTGACGCCGTAGGGGATGGGGGGGAGCACCAGCACCTGCACCTCGGGGTCCTCCCGGAGGCGGGCCGCGGCCCGCCGACACATTCCCAGGCTGATGAGGAGGTCGGTTCCAAGGGGCGCATGGGGACCGTGGGGCTCCACCGCCCCTAAGGGGAGGAGCAACACGGGGGTCCGCCCACCGCCCAACAGGGCCTCCACCCGTGGCCAGGTCAGGGCCGCGAGCTCCGGGCTCAGATCAGGAGGTACCGTCGCCGCACCTCCTCCTGGTGTCGCAGATCCTCAACGGTCCCCTCGAACCGGATGCGGCCGTCGTCGATGATGTACCCCCGATCCGCGATCCGGAGTACTGCAGGCACGTTCTGCTCCGCGAGGAGCACCGTGAGCCCGGATCGTTTCAGCACCCGGATTCGCTCCTCCAGGGTCCGCACCAAGAGGGGAGCCAGTCCCTCCAAGGGTTCGTCCAGCAGCAGGAGATCCGGGTTCCCCACGAGTGCCCGAGCGACGGCGAGCATCTTCTGCTCCCCGCCACTGAGGGCGCTTCCCCGGTGGTGGCGTTTTTCCCGAAGGACGGGAAAGAGCTCGAACACCCGATCCAGGGTCCAGTAATGGGATCCGCGGGCGCGGGAGGCGATCTCCAGGTTCTCCTGGACCGTGAGGTCGGGGAAGATACGACGGTCGTCGGGCACGTACGCCACTCCTCGTTGCGCGATGCGGTGAGGGGGAAGCCCCGTGATGTCTTCCCCGCGGTACCGGATCCGTCCCCGCCGAGGCGGGGTGAGACCCACGATGCTCCGGAGGGTGGTGGTCTTGCCTGCCCCGTTGCGGCCCAGCAGGAACACCACCTCACCCTCCGAGACCCGCAGGGAGACGTCGAAGAGCACGTGGCTCTGCCCGTAATAGGTGTGGATCCCTTCTACCTCAAGCATCTCCGCTTCCCAGGTACGCGGCCTGCACCTCCGGGTGCCGGCGGACTTCCTCGGGGCTCCCCTGGATCACGGTCCGGCCCTGGTGCATCACCGCGATGCGGTGGGCAGTCGCGAACACCACCTCCATGTCGTGCTCGCAGAAGAGCACCGTGAGCCCTTCCTCCCGGTTGAGGCGGGCCAAAAGCCGCAGGGTGGCCTCGGTCTCCTCCGGCGACATCCCCGCGGTGGGCTCGTCCAGGACCAGAAGCTTCGGGCGGCCAGCGAGGGCGATGGCGATCTCGAGGGTGCGCTGATCTCCGTGGGAGAGGGTCCCCGCGGGGTGGTGGGCTTTGTCCGCCAGCCCGACGTGTTCCAGGATGGCCCACACCTCCCGGGCGGCAAACCGGGAGGCCGGGAGCGCCGGGTGGAAGGTTTTCCGGTGGCGGCTCAGCACCGCCACGTGCACGTTGTCGAAGACCCGCAACCGGGGGAAGATGTTGGCGATCTGAAAGGTACGGCCGATCCCGAGGGCGCAACGGCGGTGCGCGGGCCACCGGGTGATCTCCCGACCCTCGAAAACCACGCGTCCGCGGTCCGGCTGGAGCACCCCGGTGATGAGGTGGAAGAGGGTGGTCTTCCCGGCGCCGTTGGGGCCGATCACCGCCACCACCTCGCCGGTCCGTACCTCCAGGGTGGCTCCCCGTAACGCGGGGAATCCGGCGAAGGCCTTGTGCAGCCCCTCCGCCAGGAGCAGGTTACCCATGGGCATCTCCCGCGTGCGTGGGCTGGGGCACCGGCACCCGGGGGTTCTGGGCGCGTCGGGCTCCCAGGGTCCCCAGGATCCCTTCCGGCAGGAAGAAGATGAGCAGGATGAGCAGGACCCCGAGGATCAAGGTCCAGTACTCCGTGTGGCGGCCTACGAAGACCCGGAGCGCCACCACCAGGGCCGCGCCGAGAAGGGGCCCGAAAAACGTGAACCAACCGCCCAGCAGGCACATCACGAGGATCTCGAGGGAGAGCACCCAGAAGAGCATGTTCGGAAACACGGACCGCTCGAGGACTACGTACAGGGTTCCGGCCACCCCGGCGAAGAAGGCAGCCAGGACCATGGCCACGAGTTGATGTGCCCGTACGGGGATCCCCACCACCGAGCATCGCTGCGGGTTGTCCCGGATGGCCTGCAGGGTGAGGCCGAAGGGAGAGCGCACCACGGCCCAGAGCACCAGCAGGGAGGCCGCTACGGTGATCAGGATGAACCGGTACGCGCTGTCCAGAGGGTGAAGCTCCGGAGGGAGGGGAATCCCGTGGAGGCCGTTGTCCCCGCCGGTGACGGGATACCACCGCAGGGCCACGATCCACACGAAGGAGCCGAGGGAGAGCTGCAGCATGCCGAAGTACAGGCGCTCCAGCCGCACGCACACGAGCCCCATCAACAGCCCTGCGCCTGCAGCCGCCAGCGGGCCCGCTACCATGCCCATCCACGCGGGCCCGTTCCACTTCGTGATGGCGATGGCCAAGGTATAGGCCCCGATTCCGTAGAACACCCCGTGGTGGAACTGGTACATCCCTCCGAACCCCAGCACCAGGTTGAGGCTGGTGGCCAGGAGTCCAGTCACCAGGATGAGGGCCAGCAGGTACACGTAGAAAGGAGGCAGAACCGCGGGCGCTCCCAGGAGGGCCGCGAGGAGCACGCCGATGCCCAGCCGGGTACCGGTCACCATACGGACCGCAACAGCCCTTGAGGCCGCAGGAGGAGTACCCCTGCGGTGATGGCGTAGGGGAAGGCGATGGCGAACTGGGGCCAGATCAACAACCCCACGGAATGGGCCACCCCGAAGAGCAGGGATCCCACCAGGGCTCCCCAAAGGTTCCCCAGCCCTCCGATGATCACGATGAGGAAGCTCTCGATGAGCAGGGTGTGGTCCATGCCCAGGGTGATGCTCGTGGTGGGAGCCACCAGGGCCCCCCCGAGCCCCGCGAGGGAGCAGCCCACCCCGAAGGCCACCGCGAACACCCGTCCCACGTCAATCCCGAGCACCGCCACCATCTCGCGATCCGTGGCCGCGGCCCGCGCGATCTTCCCGATCCGTGTGCGGTGCGCGAACAGCCACAGGGCGGTGGCCACCAAGGGGCCCACGAGGAGCAGCACCAGGTTGTACCTCGGGAGGGCCACGCCGAGCACGGAAACGGATCCCTGAAGGGCCTCCGGCGGCACCAGAGAGCGATAGGTGGGTCCCCAACTGAGCTTCACGAGATCGTTGAGGATGAGCATGACCCCGAAGGTGAAGAGGATGAGCATGAGGTGTTCCCGCTGGTAGAGGCGGCACAGGAGCGTCCGCTCCACCACGAGCCCCACCGCCGCGGTGACCAGGGGGGCGGCCACGAGGGCTGGCCACAGCCGGGCGGGGTGTCCTCCCATCGCCTCCGCCACCGTCCAGGCCACGAAGGCCCCAACCATGTACAGGGACCCGTGGAAGACGTTGGGGACCCGCAGCACGCCCAGTACGAGGCTCAGCCCTGCGGCCACGATGAATAGGATCATGGCCCGGCTCAGGCCCACCAGGATCTGGCCCAGCACGGCCACGGGATCCATGGTCTGCCCCTTACCGTCCCCGGGCCCTCGCCCGCTGGATGTCCTCGCAGGTGGGCATCGCCTCCCGGGCGGGAATGGTCACGAGATCTCCCGCCACGAGGAAGGGGAACTGGGGATCCCGCCTCGTGCGTCCGAAGAACAGGGGTAGGGCCGCCTGGTGGTCACAGGCCCGCATCTCCACTTCCCCCACGGGGGTGCGGATCCTCAGCCCCTCCAGGGCTTCGATAAAGCGCTCCCGGTCCAGGGACCGGGCCTTGCGGTACGCTTCCGCGATGAACTGCGCGGTGATGTACCCGTGGAAGGCAGGAAAGCCCGGCGGATCCCGGTAGGCGGCCTGGAACCGGCGCACGAACTCCCGGTTCGCAGGGGTTTCGGGGTAGTAGAAGAGGTAGTCCGTGGTGCCCCATACGCCTTCCGGGGCTGCCGCGCCCAGGGGCCGCAGCACCGTGACGTCGATGGCGGTGTGGATGGCGGAGGGAACGCGTTCCGCGAACCCGATCACCCTCATGGTGCGGAGCACGTTGGCCATGCCCGCCCCGCCCGTTCCGAAGAAGGCGGCCTCGGGTCTGGCCTGGAGGATCTGGGTCAGGTACGGGACGAGGTCCGGTTCCCCCGTCCGCCACCAGGTCTGCCCCAGCAAGGTGGCCTCGGGCTTCGCGCGCTTCATGAACCGCCAGAAGGAGTTGGTGACCGCGTGCCCGTACTCGTAGTCCTCCGCGCCGATCCAGAACCGGGAGTAGCCCTGCCGGGCAAGGGCGTAGGCCAGGGCCTTCCCGGCCATGGCGGTGTTCTCCGAGGTGCTGAACACGTACCGGTGGCCCTTGGCCCCGGTGATCTGCTCGCTCTTGCTGATCCACACGAGGAAGGGCACCCGCTGCTCCCGGGCGAAGGCGGAGATGGCGAGGGCGGTGGCGCTGTTGATGGTGCCCACCAAGAGGTCCACCCGCTCCTGCAGCACCAGCTCCCGGGCCATACTGAGCCCGATCTCCGGACTGAACTTCTCGTCCCGGGTCACGAACTCGATGCGGGCGCCGTGTACCCCTTCCCGGTTGATCTCCTCCAGGGCCAGCCGGAAGCCGTTGAGGGCGTCGTTTCCGAAGACCGCGGGCGGCCCGCTGTAGGTGTCTACGATCCCCACCTTGATGTTGCGCTCGAACCGGAAGGAGGGTCCCGCCTGAGCCACGCTCACCGCAACCATTCCCAGGATGGCCAGCACCACAGATCTCCGCGTGTGCATCTCGCTTCCCCCCGTTCTGAGGATCTCGGCCCTGGGGTGGTTTTGTTCTCTGGATCCGGACGGGAATCCTGTCAGTCGGCCCGGAGGGATCGGAGGACGGACCGGAGGGCTCGTCCGAACCGTTCCAGCTCCTCCGGTGTGCCCACGGTAACCCGGATCCAGGTGGCCTCCCCGGGTCCCGGTCGCACGAGTACCCCTTGTTGGAGCAAGGCCTCGGATACCCGGCGGGCGGGTACGCCCACGTCCAACCACACGAAGTTCGCCACGCTCGGGTAGAACCGGAGGCCGAGGTCTAGGGCCAGCTCCTCGAGGAACCTCCGGCCCTCGGCCACCACCGCTAGGGTCCGGGCCACGTGCTCCTCGTCCTCCAGGGCGGCTCGGGCCGCGGTCTGGGCCGCAGCGCTCACCTGGAAGGGCTCCCGTACCCGCCGCACCGCCTCGAGGACCTCCGGTGGACCCACCAAGTATCCCACCCTCAGGCCCGCGAGCCCGTACACCTTGGAAAACGTGCGGAGCACCGCGACTCGATGGCCCTCCCGGACCCACCGCACCCCGTCCGGGTAGTCTGTTGCCGCATCCCGGGCGAACTCCCCGTACGCCTCGTCCAGGATCACGAGGGCTCCTTCCGGCACCCGTTCCAGGAACCCCCGGAGCTCCGGTTCCGGCACGTAGGTTCCCGTGGGGTTATTGGGGTTGCACAGGATCACCAGGCGCGCATCGTCCCCTGCCTCCAGAAGCTTTCGGAGTTGGGGCCGTCCGCCCTCGTCCAGGGGGACGGTGACCTCCCGGGCTCCCCGCATCCGCGCGAACACCGCGTAGAGGGGGAAGGTCGGCCAAGGATAGGCCACGGAATCCCCGGGGTCGAGGTATGCCTCCGCCAGGAGTTTCAGGAGGGCGCTGCTGCCCGCGCCCACCTCCACCCACTCCACGGGGATCCGAAGTCGCTGCGCCAGGGCCTCGCGCAGCTCCCAGCCCTCGTCGTCCGGGTAGCGGCCGAGGGCGCTGCCCGTGGCCATCAGCGCCTTCAGGGCCCGGGGAGAAGGGCCGAGGGGGTTCTCGTTGGAAGCCAGTCTCACGAGGCTCTGTCCCCCGAGGGCGCGGCGCAGCCGCTCGGGGGAGCCTCCGGCCACGTAGCTCGGGACGCAGCGCAGGGCTGCGCGGGCCCGGGGATCCGGCTCCATGAGACCACCTCCCCGGAGGAATTCGCACCGATTCCGAAGATTTCCTGTACGGGGAGGAGGGAAGCGGATCCGGGCATCGAAGGGTTCCGGTGACGAGAGGGCTGCGGTCCAGGGGAGAGGATGGAGGAACGCCGGATCATCAACCCGCCGTCTCTTCCGCCCCCCCGGGGGTACAGTCATGGGATCCTCGTACGGGGGCGGGATCTGTTGTTCCTGGGAGGCCAGGATGGCACCGATCCCCAAGGCCGTCTGGCTCCGGATCTCGTGGAGCAGTTCCGGCAGGCCCTGGCGAACCTGCAGGCGGTGGTGGAGGCGGCGGGCGGCACCCTGCAGGACGTGGTCAAGCTCAACATTTTCGTGCGGGATCGCGCGGCCTATCTGGAGCATCGGAGGTCCCTCGGGGAGGTGTTTCGGGCCTTCTTCGGCGGGTACTACCCCGCCATGGCCCTCTTCGAGGTCACCGGCTTCTTCCGGGAGGGGGCTCTCGTGGAGATCGAGGGGATCGCCGCGATCCCCCGAAAGGAAGGGTGATCCCGGAAGAGAGGGCCGGACGCATGGCATCGGAGCGGGAACCTGCCGGGAAAGGGGGGCGCATGGGAACGCGGATCAAACCGCTTACCTACGGTTCGTACATTCGCACGGACGACCTGCTCTCCCTCCAGACCCGTCTCAGCGACGCCCACGATGAGCTGCAGTTCATCATCGTCCACCAGGTGTTCGAGCTGTGGTTCAAGCTGCTCCTCTTCGAGCTGGAGTCCGTACGGGAGGCCCTAGAGCGGGGCGCGCTGCGGGGTGCTGTGCGTCTGCTGCAGCGGGTGACGGAGATCTGCCGGGTCATGACGGGCGGCTTCGACGTACTGGAGACCATGCGGCCGTGGGACTTCCTAGAGTTCCGGTCGCGGCTCCAGCCCGCAAGTGGCTTCCAGAGCCGGCAGTTCCGGGAAGTGGAGTTCCTCTCGGGCCTGAAGGATCCCCGATACCTCCGGAGCTTCGAGGGAGTGCCCGAGGACTTGAAGGTGCTCCGGCGCCGGTTGGAGGAGCCCAGCGTGTGGGACGCTTTCGTGGCCCTGCTGCGCCGCCGGGGCCTTGCGACCTCCTCCGACACGGAACTGCTCCACACCCTCATCCGGATCCATCGGGAGCCCGCCCTCGCAGACCTGGATGAGCTGTGCGAGGCTCTTCTGAACTACGACGAGGCCTTTTCCCTGTGGCGACACCGCCACGTGCTCATGGTGGAACGGATGATCGGGGCCCGGCCCGGAACGGGACAGGAGGACGTGCGGCGCACGGTGGGATCCTCGGAGCGGGACTACTTCACCGGCGTGGACTACCTGCGCGCCACGCTCTCCAAGAAGTTCTTCCCCCTCCTGTGGGAGGCCCGGACCTTCGTGGAGCGGGAGGAATGAACGACCCCCTGTTGCGCTGGCGGGAAGAGTTCCCCATCCTCGCCCGGACCACCTACCTCGTCTCCCACTCCATGGGCGCCATGCCCCGCTCCGCCCGGAGGTGGGTGGAGGAATGCCTGCAGATGTGGGAGGAAGGCGGAGTACGGGCGTGGGAGGCCTGGGAGCCGTACGTCCGGGAGCACGCGAACCGGATCGCCGCCCTCCTTGGAGCTCCGGAAGGCAGCGTGGTGCTGCACCAGAACGTCTCCACCCTCTTCGGCATCCTCCTCTCGGCCCTTCTGCAGCCCCGCGGCCGCACCAAGGTGGTCGCCACGGACCTGAACTTCCCCTCCCTCCTCTACACCCTCCAGATGCACGCAGACCTCGGATTGCGCCTCCACCTCCTCCGGAGCCCGGACGGGGTCACGGTTCCCCTCGAAGCGTGGGAGGAGGCCGTGGACTCCGAGACCCTCGCGGTGGTGGTGGATCACGGGATCTTCCGGTCCGGATTCCTGCAGGACGTGGGGACCATCGCGGAGCTGGCCCACCGGCACGGGGCCTGGGTAGTCGTGGACGCCTACCAGACCGCGGGCTGCGTGCCCATCAACGTACGGAGCTGGGGCGCGGATGTGGTGCTCGGAGGATCTCACAAGTGGCTGTGCGGAGGCCCTGGGGCCGCCTGGATGTACGTGTGCCTCGATCGGATCCCAGAACTCCGGCCGCGGTGGGTGGGGTGGTTCGGCCACCGGTTCCCCTTTGCCTTCGCGCTCGAGGTGGACCTGGCACCGGATGCCATGCGGTTTGCCACGGGGACGCCCGGGATTCCCGGGTTTTTTGCGGCTCGGGCCGGGCTGGAGGTCGTGCTGGCGGTGGGGGTGGAGGCCATTCGAGAGAAGTCCGTGCGGCTCACCCAGCGCATGATCGAGCGGGCAGACGAGCTGGGGCTTGAGGTCCGTACCCCGCGGGACCCCGCGCAACGGGGTGGGATGGTGGTGGTGGACTTCCCCGGGGCAGACCGGGTGGCGCACGAACTGGTCCAGCGGGGCATCCTCGTGGACTACCGGCCTCAGGCGGGGATCCGCCTCTCCGCCCACTTCTACACCCACCCGGATGAAGTGGAACACGCCTTCCACGCGATCCGGGAGGTCCGGGCCCTGGTGGCCCGCTAGGACTGGAGTCCCTGCAAGGTCCCGCAACGGAACGCCGCTCCCCGGAGGTCAGGGGTCTAGCTCGTAAAATGGGGAGCTGTGGAACACCGGACAACCCTCCTCCGGCTTCGGGATGTGGTCCTGGATCTCGGACGCCGGGTGCACGTGGTCGGGATTCTCAACCTGACCACGGACTCCTTCTACGCCCGAGCACGTCACCCGGAACTCGGGGCCGCCCTAGACCGTGCCCATGAGATGGCGGAAGAGGGCGCGGATCTCATCGAGGTGGGCGGGGAATCCGCCCGCCCCGGAGAGCCTGTTCCCGCCTTGGAGGAGATCCGGCGGGTCGTTCCCGCGGTGGTGCGCCTCCGGGAGGAGGTGGGCCTTCCAGTGATCGTGGAGACCACGAAATTCGAGGTGGCCCTGGAGGCCCTCCGGGCGGGGGCGGTGGCCATCAACGACGTGAGTGGCCTGGCGGACCCCCGGTTGGCCGAACTCGCCGGGGAGTTCCGGGCAGGGCTGGTGATCATGCACCGGCGTGGGCCCCATAAGATCCCATACCCGGACCTGCGCTATGGGGATGTGGTGGAGGAAGTTCGGGGATTCCTCGCGCGGAAGGCGGATCGGGCGCGGGCACTGGGAGTTTCCCGCGACGGGATCCTCCTGGATCCCGGTCTCAGCTTCGATAAGCAGCCCCGCCACGACGTGGCCCTCCTGCTGCGCCTTCCCGAGCTCCTCGAGCTGGGATATCCCGTATACCTGGCCACCTCCCGGAAGAACTACCTGCGGGATCTCGTGGGGCTTGCCCCTGAAGAGCTCCTCGAGGCCACCGCGGCCGCGGTGGTGCTGGGGATCGAGCGGGGGGCCCGGGTGATCCGGGTGCACGACGTGCGGTTCATGGTCCGGATCGCCCGGACCATGGAGGCGCTCCTGGACCTCAATCCGGCTGCCCAGATGGATGCCCCCGCCGCGGAGTGAGAGGTGGACGCAGAGCGCATGGGGCATAGGCACCTCGCGCTCGGGGCCCTAGGCGTCTGCTTGGGGCTGAGCCTTGGGGCCGGGATCGTCCTGGGCTCCGTCCGGGTACCCTTCGGGACCGCGGTGTGGGCGCTCCTCCGGGGTCCAGAGGGGGGTGCGCCGGAGGCATACGCCATCGTGGTGGAGCTGCGAGGGCCCCGGGTCCTGCTGGCGGCGGCGGTGGGGGCAGCCCTGGCTTCCAGCGGCGTCACCTATCAGGCCCTTTTCCACAACGACCTGGCGGATCCCTACGTGATCGGGGTTTCCGCGGGAGCCGCCCTGGGGGCCGTCGCCGCCCTCTCCGTGGGAGCGGGCGGGCTCTCCGTGCCGGTCGCCGCGTTCGCGTGTGCCCTCGCCACGGTCACGGTGGCTTTCCGCATCGCCCGCCGCGGCGGAGGGGTCCGGATGGAGGACCTGTTGCTGGCGGGCCTGGCCTTAAGCGCTCTCCTGACCGCGGCCACTTCCCTCCTCCTCGTCCTCTCCTCCGGGACGCTTGAGCAAGCCCTGAACTGGCTTCTGGGCGGGTTCGGAGGACGGGGCTGGATCCACGTGGCGCACGCCCTCCCTTACTTGGTCGTGGGCTACGCCCTGGTGCAGGCCCGGTGGCGGGAGCTGAACCTCCTGCTCCTCTCCGAGGACGAGGCGTGGTCCCTGGGCGTGGATGTGGTCCGCGCCCGGCGGTGGCTGGTGGGAGGCGCGACCCTCATGAGCGCAGCCGCGGCTTCGGTGGCGGGCCTCATCGGGTTCGTGGGGCTTGTGGTTCCGCACCTGGTGCGGCGCCTGTTGGGCCCGGACCACCGATTCCTCCTCCCGGGCTCGGCCCTGGCCGGAGCCGCGCTGTTGGTGGACGCGGATCTGTTGGCGCGCACCGCCGCGCCGCCCGTGGAGATCCCCGTGGGCGTGGTTACGGCCTTCCTCGGGGTCCCGTTCTTCCTGTGGCTGCTCCGACGGGGAGGCACGTAACAACATGGAGGCGACGGCCGGATTCGAACCGGCGGTCGGGGTTTTGCAGACCCCTGCCTTGCCTCTTGGCTACGTCGCCTCGATGTCTGGAGCGGGCGACGGGATTTGAACCCGCGACCTTCGGCATGGCAAGCCGACGCTCTACCGCTGAGCTACACCCGCGCTCCCTGCACCCCTCATTATAGGGTTGCCCTCCACGCCCCCGCAACGGTAGGGTACGAGGGGGCGGGTGGCGAAACCGGCAAACGCGGCGGACTTAAAATCCGCTGGGCCCGAGGGCCCTTGTGGGTTCGATCCCCACCCCGCCCACCAGGGCTGCTCACTCCCGGGCGTAGGGCCGGCCTACGGTGCTGGGGAAGCGCCTGCGGCCGATGACCACGGCCACCACCGCCAGGGTCACCGCGTAGGGGATCATGGCCACGAAGGAAAACGGCACTCGCTCCTTCACCCCGGGGGTCACCGCCACCGCGGACGCGAAGCCATCCGCGAGCCCGAAGAGCAGCGCCGCGCCGAGGGCCACAAGCGGCTCCAGCCCTGCGAACACCACGCACGCGAGTGCGATGAAGCCTCTGCCCGCGGAGATCTCCTTCACCAGCGCCCCGAACCAGCCGAGGGGGAGGAAGGCCCCACCGAGCCCCGCCAGGATCCCTCCCACGGTGGCGGTCAGGAGCCGCAGGCGATCCACCCGCAGGCCGGCCACGTCCACCGCCTCCGGCCGTTCCCCGACCGCGCGGATGCGAAATCCCAGCACGGTCCGGTGCAGCACCAGATGCGCCAGGACCGCGGCCCCAACTGTACCCAAGGTCACGGGGCTCACCTGGCCGATGGGCGTGCGCAGCCGGGGCACCGTGAGCTCGTTGGGAAACACATGGATCCCGGGAAACGCCCACAGACTGATGAGCAGAAACGGCACGAAGCCCAGGGCGAACACGTTGAGCCCGATCCCCGCGATGATCTGATCGGCCCTCCCATACACGCTCACCGCCCCCAGCCCCAGGCCGAGCACTCCTCCGGCCATCGCGCCCCCCAGCAGGCCCACGTACCCGCTCCGGCCGAGCTCTGCGAACCACACCCCGACCGTGGCGGTGAGGAGGAAGATGGCCTCCAGTCCGATGTTCACGAGGCCCGCCTTCTCGTTGAGGCACTCCCCCACCGCAGCCAGGGCCAGGGGCGTCATCGCCAGCAGTCCCGTCTCCAGCAGCGGAACCGGAGGGAGGCCCGCCCATTCCAGCAGGCGTCCCGCGGCCACCACCAACGCGCCGCCCGCGACCCACGGAAGCCAGGTACGGCCCCTCACCGGGAGAGCCTCCTGCGCACCAAACTCCACAGCTCGGGGACGGCCATGGCGAACACGACGATGCCGTTCAGGGCCCGAACCAGCTCGCTCGGCACCCCTACCTCGTACTCCATGAGCCGGCCCCCTTGGCTCAGGGCGCCGAAGAGGACCGCGGCCAGCACCGCGCCCAGGGGGTGGTTGCGGCCCACCAGCGCGACCCCGATGCCGTCGAAGCCGATGGTGGTGACGTTTCCCAGGGTAGCGTACAGGGACCAGGCGGGGGGGCGGCCGATGACCTGGCTCGTGCCCGCGAGGCCCGCGGCCATTCCTCCGAGGACGAAGCTGAGCACCACCACCCGCTCGGGCCGTATGCCTGCGTACCGCGCCGCGTCCGGATTCTCCCCCGCGAGTCTCAGCTCATAACCCGTCCGCGTGCCCCACAGGTAGGCGTACACCCCCAGGGCAAAGCCGACGGCCACGAACAGCACCGCGGTGAGGGTACTCTCCTCGCTCAGCACGGGGTAACGGGCGGTGGGGAGCGCGGGGAGGGTGCGCTCCGCACGACCGGGTTCCGCGAGGAAGTGGATGGCCAGGTACATCGAGAGGTGCAGGGCGATCCAGTTGCACATGATGGTGGAGATCACCTCGTGGACTCCCCGCCAGGCCTTGAGCACCGCGGGGACCAAGGCCCACAGGGCACCCGCGGTCATCCCCGCCAGGGTAGCCGCCAGGAGGTGCACGCCGGGCGGCAGGGGGAGGAGGCCCGCCACGAAGGTCGCCCCCACCGCGCCCAGGTACACCTGTCCCTCCGCCCCGATGTTGAACAGCCCCGCGCGTACTCCCACCGCGAAGGTGAGGGCGGTGAGCAGGAGGGGGGTCGAGAAGGCCAAGGTCTCCAGGAGATCCTCCCGGCTTCCGAAGGCGCCCACCACCAAGGCCCGGTAGGCGGCAAGGGGGGAGTGCCCGAACGCCCAGATGAGAACGCCCCCTGCCGCGAGTCCCAGGGAGACCGCGGCCAAGGATTCAACGAGGGGACGGAGAGCGCGCGCCGCCCGCATCGGTCCCTGCTCGTACGACTCCTCCCATCAGGAGTCCGATGGTCTCCCGCGGGAAGGCTTCCGTAGACCCCAGGCCGAGAACCCTTCCTTCGTACATCACCGCGAGCCGGTCGCTGAGCTCCAGGATCTCGTCCAGGTCCGCGGACACCAGCAGCACCGCTCGACCTGCGTCCCGCATCTGGACCAGCAGCTCCCGGATGTACACGGTGGAGGCCACGTCCAGGCCGCGGGTGGGATGCATGGCCACCACCAGCTTCGGCTCCTTGCTGATCTCGCGTCCCACGAGCAGGCGCTGCTGATTGCCCCCGCTCAGGCTGCGGACCGGAGTGGCGAGGTCCGGGGTCACCACATGGAAGCGGCGCACGAGCTCCTGTGCGTACCGGAGAATGGCCGGACGCTTCAGCCGGCCCATGAAGCCCACGAACCGCGGCTCCCGCTGCCGTCCCAGAATGCTGTTCTCCACGAGATCGAAGCCCAAGGCGAGTCCGAATCGCGTCCGGTCCTCGGGCACGTGCGCGAGCCCCCGGCGGTACAGGGCGAGGGGATCCTGGCGGGGCATCTCCTCGTCTCCGAAGCGGATCTCCCCGGCTTCGGGAGGTCGCAGCCCGGTGAGGGCCTGCACCAGCTCGCTCTGGCCGTTTCCTTCGACCCCCGCGATGCCGAAGATCTCGCCCTCCCGTACCTCAAAGGACAGATCGTGCACCGCCACCCGGCCCTGGTCGTCGCGGACCCGCAGTTCTCTGACCGTGAGCACGGGCCTCCCCGGAGCTCTGGGCATGCGGCGCACCCGGAAGGGGGTCGGTTGACCCACCATCAGCTCCGCGAGCCGATCCGGGGTGGCCCCGCGGGTCGGGAGTTCCCCGGCCACCGCCCCTTGGCGGAGCACCACCACCCGGTCGGTGATCTCCAGCACCTCCCGCAGCTTGTGGGTGATGAGCACGATGGCCGTCCCCCGTTCCCGCAGTCTGCGCAGGAACTGGAAGAGCTCGTCCACTTCCCCCGGCGTGAGCGCGGAGGTGGGCTCGTCCAGGATGAGGACCGAGGTACCGCGGTACAGGGTCTTGCAGATCTCCACCCGCTGCTGCACCCCGATGGGAAGAGACTCCACGGGGACGTCCAGGGGAACGCTCAGGCCCGTCTCCTCCAGCAGCCGCTCCAACCGGTCCCGGGCCGCTTCCTCGGGCAGCCGGCGGAGGATTCCCACTTCCTCCTGGCCCAACAGGACGTTCTGCAGGGCGGTAAAAGGGGGGACCAGGGTGAACACCTGATGCACCATGCCGATGCCGTGCCGGAGGGCATCCCCCGGGTTGCGGAACTGCACGGCCCGGCCGTCTACCCGGATTTCCCCGCGGGTCGGCCGCAGCAGCCCCGAGAGGATTTTCATGAGGGTGGTCTTGCCCGCTCCGTTCTCCCCCAGAAGGCCTACGATCTCACCCGCATGGAGCTGGAAGTCCACACCGCGCAGGGCCGCGGTGCCGTCGGGATAGATCTTATGGATCCCGCGCATCTGCACCCGCGGGGTCTGCTCCCTCACGGCGGTCTCGTCTGCGCGGGGCACGGACACGGGCCTAGCGCCGGGGCATCCGCAGGGCAGCCGCGGGAAGCACTCGGGGTCCATAGCCAAGCTCGCCCCGCCAGCGCTCGATGTCCGGTTTGGTGACCGCCAGCGGGATGGTGACCTGGCCTTCCCGGATCTTCTTCTCCAGCTCGGCCACCGCGTCCCACACCCACCTGGGCTGGGCCTCCCGCATGGTCTTCACCTTGGACTTGATCTCCGCGGGTGAGGCCGGGAGCACCTTCTTGCGGGTCAGCCGCTCCGCCTGGAGCCCCATGCGGATGAACTCGTCCAGGTCGTCCAGGGTGCTCACGGAGATCCCCTCCGCGAGCTGGCCCCCGATGCGGGTTCCGATCCCGAGGATCACCACCCCCTGCATCCGCCGGACCAGATCCCGGAACTGCCCGTCCCGGACCCACCGGGTGGTGTAGTACACGCCGCGATCCACCCGCTTCATCATGCTGGCGATCACGAAGCCCGGGTTGATCCAGTCCTGGTTGGCGTCCACCCCGATCCAGAAGGGCGGACCCATGCGGAGCTTCTGGGCCTGCGCGATCTCCTGCACCGCCTGGTTGATGCCAAGTCCCAGGGGGCCCGCGATGTTGAACACCGCCACCGCGTTCTTCGCGTACATGGCTTTCGCAGCAGCGTAGCCCTTGGGAATGTCACTGAAGGTCCCCGTGTAGGTCCACAGCACGAAGTCCCGGCGGTAGGTGAAGGCCTTGTCCGGCCGGTTCTTCGCCAGCCACTCCGTGGCCCACCGGGCCCCCCACTTGTACCCGATCTCGAACTTCCACAGCACCGGGATCTCGATCCCGAACACGCCGCCGATGTGCGGCTTCGCGTACTGAGCCGCCAAGAGCGCCCCCAGGGCGCCTACCAGGGCGCTCCCCTTGTGCTCCTCGTACACCACGTCCATGAGGTTCGGCAGCGGGTACTGGGCGGGGAACTTCTGCTTCACGATGGACTGCGCGAACGTATCAATTCCCACGAAGTTCTTGTCCGGGAAGCGGCGGGCCACCTGAGCCAGGGCGTCACTCAGGAGGAAGCCGACGCCCACGATGAGCCGCACGTCTGGGTCCCGGGCTGCCCGGGTGAGGTTGGGGACGTAGTCCGCCTCGACCTTGCTCACCAGCTCCACCATGCGCACCCCGAAGTCCCGCTCCGCGTCCTCGCCCCCTTTGAAGGCCATGTCGTTGAAGCTCAAATCCCCGCGGCCCCCCACGTCCGAGACCACCGCGATCTTGAAGGATCCCGGCGCTGCGCCCGTACCGGCGCCATGGGTCAGCAGGGCCGCCACCGCCAGTGCCAACCCGATCCTGGACCACATGTTCCCCCCTCCCGCGTGATGCCGGCCCGCAGGCCGTCCTCCAAGAGCTACGGCGTCCGGGCCGGGCCATCCTCCTGTGGGAGCGTGGGCCTCTTGGATTGACCCGGATCGGCGCCGGGCCGAGAATGGGCTCGGAGGAAGCGCGGTGGGCGGACCGTCCGGTACCGAGCTTGCGCGGCGCATTGACCATACGCTTTTGAGGCCCGATGCTACACCCGCGGACGTGGAGCGGGTGTGTCGGGAAGCCCTGGAGTGGCGCTTCGCCGCCGTGGTGGTCAATCCCTTCCACCTCCCGCAGGTGGTCCGGTCCCTTGTCGGATCCGAGGTGGCTCCCTGCGCGGTGATCGATTTCCCTCTGGGTGCCGGAGCGCGGGAGGATCGGCGGACCCAGGCGGAGCACGCGCTGGCCGCGGGGGCGCGGGAGCTGGATGTGGTCCAGCCGGTCGGCCTCCTCAAGGCCGGTCTGGACGACTTGGTCCTGGAGCAGCTGCGCGCGGTCGTGGAGCCCGCCCGTCAGGCGGGCGCTCTGGTGAAGGTGATCCTGGAGACCGCCCTCCTGACCCCCGAGGAAATTGTCCGCTCCTGCCGCCTGGCGGTGGAGGCGGGCGCGCACTTCGTCAAGACCTCCACGGGGTTTGGCGTCCCCGGTGCCACGGAGGAGTCGGTTCGCCGCGTGCGGGCCGCGGTCGGCCCGCACGTGGGGGTCAAGGCCGCGGGAGGCATCCGGGACTACGCCACCGCTTGCCGGATGCTGGCCGCGGGCGCCGATCGCATCGGCACCAGCAGCGGGGTGGAGGTGGTGCGGGGAGCGGCGGATCTCCCCTGAAACGGACTGCTCCCGAACCTCCCGCGTGCCCGCGGGTCCCCTTGTCAGGCGCGGGCCCAGGTCTAGAATGGTGAAAGCGCCGGCTGCGACCGAAGGGCGCGACACCATTCGGAAGACGTTCGGGCAGAGCCGGGGGGGGCTGCGGCACGTTCGCGGCCCTTTTAGAGCCCTTGAGGTGGGTGCATGCGTCGCCTACTGGTGGACAGCGATGGAACCGCAGACGATCTCCTCGCCCTGCTCCTCGCGGCACGGACTCCGGAGGTGGATGTGGTGGCGATCACCGCGGTGGCAGGTGCCGTCCGGGTTTCTCAGGCCACGGAGAACCTGCTCTACGGCTCGGAGCTCGCGGGGCTCAACCGGACCGCGGTCTACTCCGGATGCGAAGGACCGCTCGTCCGACCGGCGGTGCCGTTTGACGCTATGTATGGCCGGACGGGCCTGGGGACCTTCACGCCCCCGAAGCCGAAGGGGCGGCCGGAGAGCCCCCACGCGGTGGACGCCATCCTGTCCCTCGCACGACACTACCGACGGGACCTCCACGTGATCTGCCTGGGACCCCTCACGAACCTCGCGGCCGCCCTCATCCAGTTCCCTCGACTCGGAGAGGTCCTCGGCCAGGTGTACGTGTACGGGGGAACCCTCCGAGAGGGGAACGTGACCCCCGCGGCGGAGTACAACTTCTACGCAGATCCCGAAGCTGCGGCCCTGGTGCTCCGGAGTGGTCTCCCCCTGACCCTCATCCCCTGGGACACCGCCCGGGCGGCTCTCACCATGCGACCCCAGGACATCCACCGGATCCGGGCGGGGGGAACTCGGGAAGGCCGGTTCTTCCTGGACGCCACCCGACCGATGGCGGAGTATTGCCGCCGCACCCTGCGCCTGTCGGGGTCGGTGCCCGGAGCGGTGGTGGCCATGGCCGTGGCGTTGGACCCCGCGGTGATCCTGGAGGAGGTCCAGATCCGGTTGGACGTGGAAGCGCACGGGGACCTGACCCGGGGGGCCGTGGTTTCTGATCCCGCAGGCTTAAGCCGCCAACCGGCCAACGTCCGTCTCGTACGTGCCTGTGACGGGGACCGGATCCGGGAGCATCTCTTCTCGGCCCTGGGGGCCCCGGCCGTCCCGGAGGTTCCCTCAGAGGAAAGCCCTGAGGAGGCGACGGAGCGTTCTCCCGAGCCCTCCGCGGAGTCCCCGCCCGCGTGAGGCCGCGGGTCGGGGCCGGGGAGGACCCCGGATGACGTGGACGTTTCCCCTCCTGCTGCTCGCGCTCGGTCTGGGCACCGCGGCGGTGGCGAACCGGTTCCGGTTCGAGGCGCGTCTCGTCGTGGGGTTTGGGGTCGGCGTAGGTCTGTTCCTGGTGATCCCCGGAGTGAGCAGAGCCGTGGTCCTCCTCGCATCCATGATGTGGGGATCTCAGAAGGAGCTCCCCACATGGGTTTTCGTGGTCCTGAACGGCCTGCTCGCCCAACTCATCCAGACCGCAGGGGCCCTGATCCTCAGCACCGGACGGCCCGGAGCAGGTGCCGTCGAAGGGATGGGTGCGGCGGTGGGAGCCGGGTTCGGGTTCCTCTCGGAGTCGGCGGTCCTTCGGGGAGCCTTTCAGCTCGCGGAGCTGAGGCTTCCCGGAGGGCCGGAGGTCGGAACCGCCGTCCTGAGCTCCCTCGGCCGGCTGGTGGCCGGAAGCGCGGTCACCGGGCTCAGCGCAGGCCTGATGGCGGAGGGGCGGTGGGGCCGGGGCGTTGCGGCGGCCGTGGGCCTCCGAGCCCTCCTGGACCTCGCTCCTCGTTTCCTGGAAGGGCCTGCCTGGATTGCCGGGGTTACCGTACTCTGTGCCGCGGTGCTGTACGGAGGACTCGTGGTGTGGATCCGTTCCATGGCCTCGCAGAAGCACCGTTGAGGAGGACGCATGCAGCCGAGACGGTGGCCCCCCCTTTGGCTCCGGGTCCCCGCGGGAACCCGGGATGTGCTCCCCGAGGAGGCGGAGGCGCTCCGCCGGTTGGAGCACCGTTTGCTCGAGCTCTTCGCCCGGTGGGGCTATCGCGAGGTACGGACGCCCGTGCTGGAGTTCCTGAGCACGGTGGAGCGAGGAGTCGGGGTGGAGGGACCGGATGCCCTGTTCGTGCTGGTGGACCGGACGGGGGAGCTGTTGGCCCTGCGGCCGGAGATGACCGTGCCCATCGCACGCTTGGTGGCGACCCATGGGAAGGATCGGGCCCGCCTGGCGTACGTGGCGGAGGTGTTCCGGGTGCGGGACGTCTCCCGGGGGGAAGAGCGGGAGTTCGTGCAAGCCGGGGTGGAGCGGATCGGAGATCGGGGCCCGGATGTGGACGCGGAGGTGGTCGCCCTCGCGGTCTGGGCCCTGCGGGAAGCAGGAGTCGGGGGGTTCCGGGTCGGACTGGGCCACGCGGGGTTCCTTCGAGGGCTGCTGGAGGCCGCGGGACTGGGGCCAGAGGACCAGCACGCGGCGCAACTCCTCCTCTACCGCCGGGATTTCGTGAGCCTTCAGGGTCTGTTGAAGGGCGCGCCCCCAGCCATCCGGGAGGCCATCCTGCAGCTCCCGTCCTGGCGCGGCCCGGATGCCCTGGAACGCGCGGCCCGGCTTGGCATCGCCGCGGAGGCCCTGGAGGAAGTGGAGGGTCTGTTGAGGGCTCTCCGGCCCTACGGCGTGGCGGGAGAGGTGGAGGTGGATTTGGGGCTCATTCGTGATTTCGAGTACTACACGGGCATCGTGTTCGAGGGGTACGCCCAGAGCGTGGGCCGACCCGTGTTGGGTGGGGGACGGTACGACGGCCTGCTGGCGAGGTTCGGAGCGGACCGCCCCGCGGTCGGTTTCGCCCTGCACCTGGATCGGCTGCTTCCCGTGCTCCCGCCTCCCACACCCTCCGCGGTGCTCTCCATCGTCTACGTCCCCCAGTTCCGGGACCTCGCGATCCGGCTCGCGCTCGCGCTCCGGAGGGAGGGGATCCCTGCGCTCACGGATCCGTGGCCGCAGCCGGAGGTCCACGTACCGTGTATCATGTTGGAAGACGAGCAGGCCCGCGTGTACACCCGGGAGGGCCGGGAGCGCGTGGTGTTCCCGGAACTTGACCTGCTGGTCCAGGAGGCAATCGAGGCGTGGAAATCCTAACCGTGGCCATCCCCTCGGGTCGGCTGTTCGAACCGAGCCTCCGCCGGCTCGAAGCCGCAGGGCTTGCCCGTCCCGCGGTTCCGGAGGATCGGAGCCTGCTGCTGAGCTGGCCGGAGCTGGGGACCCGGGTCCTGGTGGCGAAGCCCGTGGATCTGGTGACCTACGTGGAACGGGGAGCCGCGGACTGCGGCATCGTGGGCAAGGACATCCTCCTCGAGCAGAACCACGAGGTGTACGAACTCCTGGACCTGGGATTCGGCCGGTGTCGGGGGGTGGTGGCCTTCCCTCCGGAGGTCCTTCCCGAGTGGGTCCGACCCACCCGGATCCTGCGCATCGCCACCAAATACCCGCGCATCGCGCAGCGCTTCTTCTGGGAGCGGAATCGGGCGGTGGACATCATCCACCTGTGGGGTTCCGTAGAGCTGGCTCCCCGGGTAGGACTCAGCGACGGCATCCTGGATCTGGTCATGACGGGGCGGACCCTGCGGGCGAACGGGCTCGTGGAGGCGGAGGAGGTGTTCACGAGTACCGCCCGGCTGGTGGTGAACCGCGTGGCCCTTCGGGCCAAGGCAGACCGGATCCAGGAGCTGTTGGACCGGCTCCGGGGCAGCAAGGGCGTTTTCGTGGAGCGTCCCTGATGCGGATCCTGCGCCTGTGGGAGATCCCGGCCGCGGAACTGCGCCGCTTGGTGAGCCGATCCCAGCATCGGGTGCTCTCCGAGGAGGTCACCCGCCAGGTCCGGGCCATCCTGGAAGACGTCCAGTCCCGGGGGGACGAGGCGGTCCTGGAAGCCACCCGCCGTTTCGACGGGGTGGAGCTTTCCCGGGAGCGCTTACGGGTAGACCGTTCGGAGATCCGGGCGGCCTACGAACAGGTGGATGCGGGCGTACGGGCTGCCCTGGAGGCAGCTGTTGCCCGGGTGCGTCGGTTTAGCGAGTGGCTACGACCTCCCGAGGAGCAAGTGGAGGAGCTGGAGCCGGGTGTGCGGGTCGGGGTGCGCATCACCCCTCTCGCCTCCGTGGGTGCGTACATCCCCTCGGGGAAGGGCAGTTTCCCCTCCACGGTGGTGACCATGCTCGGTCCCGCGGTGGTGGCGGGCGTGGAGGAGATCGTGCTCCTGGTGCCACCCCGGCCAGGAGGGTCCGTGGATCCCGCAACCCTGGTGGCCGCGGATCTTTTGGGCATCGAGCGAATCCACCGGGCCAACGGGCCCGCGGGCATTGCAGCCCTGGCGGTAGGGACCGCCACCTTCCCCAAGGTGGAGGCGGTGGTGGGACCCGGGAACCCCTATGTGGTCGCCATGCAAATGCTGGTGCAGACCCTGGGCGTGCGGATGCTGGCGCCGTTGGGTCCTACCGAGATCGTGGTGTTGGCGGACCATGAGGCGGATCCGCGACTCGTGGCCCTGGACCTCCTCAACGAGGCCGAGCACGGAAGCGACTCCGCGGCTCTTCTCGTCACCCCCTCCGAGCCGCTCGCCCAGGAGGTCCACGCGCGGCTGCAGGCCCTGGTGGAACGCCTTCCGGAACCCCGCCGCACCTACGCCCGGGATGCCCTCTCGGACCTCGGGGGGATTCTCGTCACCCGGGACCTGGAGGAGGCGGTGGCGTTCGTGAACCTCTACGGCCCGGAGCACCTGGTGATCCACGCTCGGGAGGCGTGGGAGTTGCTGCGTGGGGTGCGGCATGCGGGGGAGATCCTCTTGGGGCCGCATACGCCGCCGAGTGCCGCCAACTACGCCATTGGAGTCCCCGCGGCCCTGCCCACGGGCGGAGCTGCCCGGTTCGCGTCCGCGGTCACCGTGTGGACGTACCTGAAGCTCTCCGCCGTGGCCCAGCTGGACGGGAAAGCCCTGGCCAGGCTGCGGCCGGTGGTGGAGCGCCTGGGACACTATGAGGGGTTTCCCGCCCATGTGATGAGCGTGCAGGAACGGGGAGGTCTTGAGCCGTGATGGGAATCCGAGCCCGTCCCGAGATCCTGGCCCTGCCCGAGTACCGGCTCCGAGGACGGCGGGGGGAGGTGAAGCTCAACCAGAACGAGCTGCCCTATGACCTCCCGGAGGAGGTCAAGCGGGAGGTGGTCGAAGCCTTGGTCCAGCGGCCGTGGAACCGCTATCCCCCCATGCGGGCGGAGCGGCTGCGGGAGCTCCTGGCGGCCACGAGCGGCCTGGGAGAAGACCAGATCGTCCTCGCGAACGGCTCCAACGAGGCCCTTCTGGGCCTGCTCCAGGCCTTCGCGGCGGGGGGCGTGGTGGTTCTGCCGCAGCCCGGCTATTCCATGGCCCGCCCTCTCGCGGTGGTGGCGGGGGCCGAGGTGCGGGAGATCCCGCTTCGGACGGACCTTACCCTGGACCCCGAGGCGGTCGTCGCTGCGGCCCGTGGCGCCCGCATGGTCTTCCTCGCGTCTCCCAATAACCCCACGGGACGGGCCGTTCCCCGGGAGGAGATCGCCTGGATCGCGGCGCGTACCGAGGCCCTGGTGGTGGTGGACGAGGCGTACTGGGGCTTCTTCCCAGACCACGCCCGCAACCTGGTCGGAACGCCGGAGTACGAGCGTCACACCGCGGTGGGGTTGCTGGTGGAATTCCCCAACCTGGCGGTGGTGCGTACGGCCTCGAAGGCCTTCGGACTCGCGGGCGCCCGGGTGGGGTGGGTGATGGGAAGTCGGGAACTCAGCTCCGCCCTCCTGCGGACCCTCCCGCCGTACAACCTGGACGTGTTCGCCCAGCTCGCGGTGGAAGCAGTGATCGGGCGCCCCGACCTCGTCCGGTCCCGCATCGCGCGGATCGTAGCGGAGCGGGAGAGGGTGTTCACGGAGCTCCGGACCATGGGGGTGCGGGTCTACCCCAGTGACGCCAACTTCCTCCTGTTCCGGTGCAGGGATGCTGGCGCGGTCTTCGAGCACCTGGCCACGCGAGGAGTCCTGGTGCGGGACGTCTCCCACTTCCCGCAGTTGGAAGGATGTCTTCGGGTCACCATCGGGACTCCGGAGGAGAACGAGAGGTTCCTCGCTGCCCTCCGGACGTGCCCGGAGGTGGGAGGATGAGGGAGGCGGAGGCGGCACGGGCCACGGCAGAGACCCAGGTGCGGGTCCACCTCCGGCTCGACGGAGTCGGGGAACACCGGATCCGCACGGGCGTGCCCTTCCTGGATCACCTCCTCGCCCAGTGGGCGCGGCATGGCCGGTTCGACCTGGTGGTGGAGGCCACCGGGGACCTGGAGGTGGACGCGCACCACACGGTGGAGGATGTGGGGATCGTGCTCGGGGACGCCTTCCGCAAGGCTCTGGGGGACGGAGCAGGAATCCTGAGGTTCAGCAGTCTCCACGCGGCCATGGACGAGGCCCTGGTCCTGTGCGCAGTGGACATTAGTGGGCGCAGCTACCTGCACTACGACGTCCGGTTCCCCGTCTCCCACGTGGGAAGCTTCCCGACCGAGGTGGTGGAGGAGTTCTGGCGGGCGTTCGTGTCCCATGCCCGGGTCACCTTGCATCTCGTGCTCCTGCACGGCCGCAATGCCCACCACATCGCGGAGGCCCTCTTCAAGGGATGCGGGGTGGTGTTGGGGCAGGCGGTGCGGGTGGTGGGAGACGGCATCCCTTCCACTAAGGGGGTCCTGTAATGCGGACCGCGGTGGTGGACTACGGCGCGGGGAATTTGCGAAGCGTGGAACGCGCCTTCCAGCGTGTGGGCTTCCAGACGCGCCGGGTGGAGCGCCCGGAGGAACTGCGGGACGAGGACGTGATCGTCCTGCCGGGCGTGGGGGCCTTCGGTCCTGCCGCAGACCGTTTGCGGGAAACGGGGTTTGCGGATGCGCTGCGTGCGGAGGTGGAACGGGGCCGGTGGCTGGTGGGCCTGTGCTTGGGGATGCAGCTCCTGTTCGAGGAGAGCGAGGAGGAGGGCAGGCACGAGGGGCTGAGACTTTTGCGGGGCCGCGTGGTGCGGCTCCCGGAAGGGAGGAAGATCCCGCACATGGGCTGGAACACCCTGGAGTTCGCTCGTCCCTCCCCCTTCACGGCCGCGATTCGGCCCGGATCCCATGTGTACTTCGTGCACTCCTACTACGTCCTCGCGGAGCCCTCCCAGGTGGTGGCCTGGACCGAATACGGGGTTCGGATCCCGGCCATCGTCGCCCTCGACCGGGTGGTAGGGTTTCAGTTCCACCCGGAGAAGAGCAGCCAGGTGGGTCTCGCCCTGCTCAGGGGTCTAAGGGATCTGGTCTGCGCATGATGGTCCTGCCTGCCGTGGACCTTCTGGAGGGCCGCGTGGTGCGCCTGCGACAGGGGGATTACCGGCAGGCCACGGTGTACGGGGAGGACCCCGTGGAAGTCGCCCGGCGGTGGCGGGCGGAGGGAGCGGAGTGGCTGCACGTGGTGGACCTGGACGGGGCCCGAGGGGGGAGGCCCCGGCACCTCGCCGTGGTGGCCCGCATCGCCGCGGAGGGCGTGCGGGTGCAGTTCGGGGGAGGGCTGCGGCGCGAGGAGGACCTCCTGCGAGCCTTTGAGGCGGGCGTGGCGCGGGCGGTGCTGGGCACCGCGGCTCTGCGGGACCTCCAATGGTTGGAGCAGATGACCGCCCGGTTCGGGGATCGGATCGCGGTGGCCCTGGACGTGCGAGGGGATCGGGTGGTGGTGAAGGGATGGCAGGAAGAGGCAGGGTTGCCCTTCCGGAGGGCCGCCGCCCGGTGTTTGGAGGCAGGGGCGCGGCGGCTCGTGGTCACGGACGTGGGGGCAGACGGGATGCTCCTGGGGCCCAACCTGGACCTCTTCCGCGAAGCGATGGACTTGGGAGTGCCCGTTCTGGTTTCGGGCGGCATTCGGAACCTGGAGGACCTCCGGGCCGTGCGGAGGCTCGGAGTGGAGGGGGCGATCGTGGGCCGGGCCCTCTATGAAGGCACCCTTTCGGTTTCCGAGGCGTTGCGGGCGGCCCGGGAGTAGGCTGGGATGCTCGCTAAGCGCGTGATCCCCTGTCTGGATGTGGATGCGGGCCGCGTGGTGAAAGGCGTGCGGTTCGTGGACCTCCAGGACGCGGGGGATCCCGTGGAGCTCGCGGCCCTTTACGACCGGGAGGGAGCAGACGAGCTCGTGTTCCTGGACATCACCGCCTCCGCGGAGGGACGCCCGATCCTGGAGGATGTGGTGCGCAGGACCGCGGGGGAGGTGTTCATCCCTCTCACCGTAGGCGGCGGCATCCGCTCCGTGGAGGACGTGCGCCGCATGCTGCGGGCGGGGGCGGACAAGGTGGCGATGAACACCGCGGCCGTCCAGCAACCGGCCCTCGTTCGGGAGGCGGCCCGCATTTTCGGATCGCAGTGCGTGGTGGTGGCCATCGACGCCCGGCGCCGAGCGCCCGGGCGATGGGAGGTCTATACCCACGGGGGCCGCGTGCCCACGGGCCTGGATGTGGTGGCCTGGGCCCGGGAAGTGGAGCGGCTGGGCGCGGGGGAGATCCTGCTGACCAGCATGGATCGGGACGGCACCACGGAGGGGTTCGATCTCGAACTGACCCGGTCCGTGAGCGAGGCCGTGGGGATTCCCGTGATCGCCTCAGGCGGGGCGGGCAAGCCCGCGCACTTCGTGGAGGTGCTCACGGAAGGAAAGGCCGATGCCGCCCTCGCGGCCTCCATCTTCCACTTCGGGCGGGTCCGGATCCGTGAGGTGAAAGCGGCACTGGCGGCCGCGGGAATTCCGGTTCGCGTGGATTGAGGACGGTGAACCTGCAGGCGCTCGCCTACGACGATCGGGGCCTCATCCCCGTGGTGGTCCAGGACCGGCGAACCGGGGAGGTGCTCATGCTGGCCTACGCAAATGCGGAGGCCGTGGAGCGCACCCGGACCACGGGCTTCGCCCACTTCTGGTCCCGGACCCGGAATGCCCTGTGGATGAAAGGAGAGACCTCGGGGAACCGGATGCGGGTGGTGCGGATCCTCGTGGACTGCGACGCGGACGCCCTCCTGTACGTGGTGGAGCCCGAGGGCCCCTCATGTCATCTGGGGGAACGCACCTGCTTCCACCGGGACCTGGAGGGAGAGCGGGTCCGTCCCCCCTTTGGGGTCCTGTCGGACCTTGCCGCCCTCATCGCCCACCGGGCCGCGCACCCCGTGGAGGGCTCGTACACCTCGGACCTCCTGCGGGACCACCCTGCGCGGTTGCGGGAGAAGATCTACGAGGAGGCCGCGGAGGTGGCACGGGCCGCCCGGCAGGAGGGACGGGAGCGCCTCACCGAGGAGGCCGCAGACCTCCTCTACCACCTGCTGGTTCTCCTCCAGCGGAGCGGGGCCACCTGGGAGGACGTGCTGGACCAGCTGAGTCGCCGGAGAGCCCGTTCGGGTCCGTAGCGCCTGGGGAGGCATGCGGTACGCCATCCTCTCCGACATCCACGCGAACCTGGACGCCCTGGAGACGGTTTTGCAGGATCTCCAGGGACAGGGCGTGGACCGGGTGCTGTGCCTGGGGGACTTCGTGGGCTACGGGCCGGAACCGAATGAGTGCGTGGAACGCCTCCGTCCCCTGTTGCACCTGGCGCTGGTGGGCAACCACGACCTCGCGGCCCTCGGGCGGCTGAACCCCGAGCGGTTCAACCTCTTCGCCCGGATGGCCATCGAGTGGACCCGCCAGAGGCTCTCTCCGTCTGTCCGCGCCTACCTGGCTTCCCTCTCCCCCCGGGCGGAAGGGGAAGGCCTTCTATTCGTCCACGGGAGTCCCCGGGACCCCGTGGAGGAGTACATCCTGGATCCCCTCACCGCGGACGAGATCTTCCGGTCCGAGCCCTTTATGATTTGCTTCTTCGGGCATTCCCACCTGCCCATGTGGTTCCTCTACAACGGCGTCCGCACCTTCATGCGGCCGCTCCCTTCGAACGTCCCCGTGCGTCTGGAAGAGGACATGCGGCACCTGGTGAACGTAGGAAGCGTGGGACAGCCCCGGGACGGGGATCCCAGAGCCGCCTATCTCATCTACGATGCGGGAGCCCGGACGGTCGAACTCCGGAGGCTTGTGTATCCCATCGAGGCGGTGCAGCGGAAGATGCGGGCCGCGGAGCTTCCCCGGCCCCTGTGGGCTCGGCTCGCGGAGGGACGCTAGGATGCGGATCTATACCCGAACGGGGGATGGAGGACAGACGGCCCTGTGGGGAGGCGAGCGCGTGTGGAAGGACCATCCCCGGGTAGAGGCGTACGGGACGGTGGACGAGCTGTGCAGCATCCTCGGTGTGGTGCGCAGGTTGCTGTCCGGAGAGGAGCTCCCGCAGTGGCTCGGGCGGATCCAGGAGATCCTCTTCTGCATCGGGGCGGAGCTGGCAGCGCCCCGCCCGGAGGAAAGCCGGATCCCCCGCCTGACCGGCGAATCCGTGAAGGACCTGGAGCACTGGATTGATCGGCTGAGCGCGGACCTCCCGCCCCTCCGGTCCTTCCTCCTCCCCGGGGGGACGGAAGCGGCCGCCTGGCTGCATCTGGCCCGGGCGGTGACCCGGCGGGCGGAGCGGCGGCTCGTGACCCTGGCCCGTCAAGAGCCCCTGAACCCGGAGATCCTCCGCTACCTGAACCGGCTGAGCGACTTCCTGTTCGTGGCCGCCCGGTGGGTGAACTTCCGGGCCGGCGTCCCGGAATCTCCCTGGTCCCCAAAGCCCCGGCCCTGACCCGGGATTGGCGGCTCCGCGGATGCGAAGGACTTCAACATTCACCGGGGATCGGGAGGCCGACCGGTCTCCTTCCGGGCAGATCGGAGATCCCTCCTGAAGGCTATGTTCCGGGCGTTTCGCCACCGCGCGTACCGCACGTACTGGTTGGGGATGGCCATTTCTCAGGTGGGGACATGGATGCAGGCCACGGCCCAGGCCTTCTTCGTGTACGAGCGGACGGGCTCGGCCCTCCAGACCGGAATGGTGACCTCCGCCTTCACGCTCCCCTCCCTGCTCTTCTCCCTCGTCGGGGGAGCGGTGGCGGACCGGTATGACCGACGGTGTTTGCTGATCCTCACCCAGACGGGCTTCCTCCTCTCCGCGGGGCTGCTGGCGGGCCTCACCTTCGGAGGGTGGGTGGAGGTATGGCACCTCACGGTCTTCGCGTTCGTGAACGGATCCCTCATGGCCATGGACGCGCCCGTCCGGCAGGCCATCCTCCCCGCCCTGGTCAGCCGGGAGGACCTACAGAACGCCATCGGGCTGAACGCGGCCATGTTCAACGGGTCCCGGATCTTCGGCCCCGCGTTGGCAGGCCTCGTCTACCAGGTGGGCGGGCCCGGATGGTGCTTCCTGCTCAACGCTCTCTCGTACCTCGCAGTGATCCTCCCCATGGCCCGGATCCGGGTGGATTCCCAAGTGGACCGTCGGTCCCCTTTGCTGGATCACCTCCTGGGAGGGCTCCGATACGTCCAGGGGGAGCGCATCACGCGCTCCCTCCTCCTGCTCCTGGCTGCGGTAGGGATGTTCGGGTTCACGTGGACGGTGCTCAGCCCGGCCTTTACCGTTCGGATCCTCCACGGGGGAGCCCTGGAAAACGGCTCCCTCCTCACCGCGGTGGGAGTGGGCAGCACGTTCGGAGCGCTCCGGGTGGCGGGTGGAGGGGCATCCCATCGGCCTGGACGGTTCGTGCTCACGAGCGCGGCGGCCACAGGGATGGCTCTTGTGGCCTTCTCCATGACCCATCATCTGCTGGCTGCCCTGGCCTGCCTGAGCCTCACGGGGTTCTTCCTGACCTCCTTCATGTCCGCGACGAACTCCACCATCCAGTCCCTGGTGGAGGATCGGTACCGGGGCCGGGTGATGAGCCTCTACACCTTGGCCCTCATCGGCAGCGGCCCGCCGGGAAGCCTGGTGGCGGGGTCCCTGGCGGACCTGGTGGGCGTCCCCGCGAGCCTCGCCGTGAACGGGGTCCTGGTGACACTCAGCGCCGGGGTGTGCGCGGCGCGGGTCCCAGACCTTGTCCGTCTGGAGGGGCAGGCCCTGCGGCGTCCGGCTGCCTCCCGTTCCCCCAGGACCGGAGCCCCGGAGGTTAGGTCCGGCTCAGGATGATGGCCTGTTTGAGTTCCTGGATGGCCTTCGTGATCTCGATCCCCTGCGGGCATGCCTCTGTGCAGTTGAACACCGTGCGGCACTTGAAGACCCCACTGCGGTCCGCGAGGATCTGCAGCCGCTGCTGCGCGGCCTGATCCCGGCTGTCGAAGACGAACCGGTGCGCGGCCACCAGGGCCGCGGGGCCGAGGAACTCTCCGGTGCCCCAGAAGATGGGACAGGCGGTGGTACAGACCGCGCACAGGATGCACTTGGTGGTGTCCTCATACCGGGCGCGCTCCTCCGGGGTCTGCCGGCGTTCCTGGGGCGGCGGAGGTTCGTCGGTGACGAGCCACGGCATGACCTGACGGTACTTCTCGAAGAAGGGCTCCATGTCCACCACGAGGTCCTTGATGACCCGAAGCCCCCGGAGGGGCTCCACGGTGATCCGGGACCCCAAGTCCTTGATGAGGACCTTGCAGGCAAGCCGGTTGCGGCCGTTGATGAGCATGGCGTCGGATCCGCAGATCCCGTGGGCACAGGAACGGCGCAGGGCCAGGGACCCATCGAGGTTCGCCTTGATGTAGTGGAGGGCGTCCAGCACCCGGTCGAAGGGATCCACGGGGACCTCGTACTCCGCCCAGTAGGGCCGTCGGTCCGCTTCCGGGTTGAATCGCTTGATGCGGATGATCGCCTTCATGGAAGCCTCCGGGTCAGTAGGTCCGTGCCTGCGGTTGGAACCGGGTGATCACCACGGGCTTGTAGCGGAACTCGAAGGTGCCATCCGGCTTGCGATAGAGCAAGGTGTGCTTAAGCCAGTTCTCGTCGTCCCGCTTGGGGTAGTCCTCCCGCATGTGGGCCCCCCGGCTCTCGGTGCGGTGGAGGGCGGAGCGAACCGTGGCCTCCGCCACATCCAACAGGCACCCCAGTTCCCACGCCTCCAGAAGGTCCTGGTTGAAGATCCGGCCCCGGTCGTCCAGACGGATCCGGCGGTACCGCTCCCGCAGGTCCCCGAGGATCCCCAGCATCTTCCGGAGGCCCGCCTCGTCGCGGAAGATGCCGCAGTACTCCATCATGTTCTCCGCCAGCTCCTGCCGGAGGACGGCCACCTTCTCCTTCCCCTCACTGCGGAGCAGCTGCTCCATCTGCTCCCGAGCGTCGCTGTCGGGATTGCGCCGGAGGCACACCCGTTCCGCCTCCCGGAGGTAGCGGATCATGTCCCGCCCCGCCCGGCGGCCGAACACCAGGATGTCCACCAGGGAGTTGGTGCCCAGGCGATTGGCCCCGTGTACGGACACGCAGGCACACTCCCCGGCCGCGTACAGCCCGGGGAGAACCGTGTTCTTCTCGTCGAGGACCACCCGGCCCCACACATCCGTAGGGATGCCGCCCATGGCGTAGTGGGCAGTGGGTTGGACGGGGACGGGTTGCGTGGCGGGATCGATGCCCAGGTAGATGCGCGCGAAGCTGGTGATGTCCGGAAGCTTCTCCTCCAGGACCTGGCGGGGCAGGTGGGTGAAGTCCAGGTGGAGGTAGTCCTTCCCGTCAATGCCTCGGCCCTCCCGGATCTCCGTGATCATGGCCCGGGCGATGATGTCCCGGGGAGCCAGATCCAGGAGGGTGGGAGAGTAACGCTCCATGAACCGTTCCCCGTAGCGGTTGCGCAGCACTGCCCCCTCGCCACGCGCGGCCTCCGACATGAGAATGCCCAAGCGGTAGATCCCCGTGGGGTGGAACTGGTAGAACTCCATGTCCTCCAGGGGGATCCCCCGGCGCCAGCAGATGGCGGCTCCATCGCCCGTGAGGGTATGGGCGTTGCTGGTGACCTTGTAGATCCGGCCCCAGCCGCCCGTAGCGAACATCACCGCCCGGGCGTGGAAGGTATGCAGCTCCCCGGTGAGGATCTCCCAGGCCACCACCCCGCAGGCGGCCCCGTCCTCCAGGAGGAGATCCAGCACCTGGAACTCGTTGAAAAAGCGCACGTTCTGCCGCAGGCACTGCTGGTACAGGGTCTGGAGGATCATGTGGCCGGTTCGATCCGCCGCGTGGCAGGCCCGGCGCACGGGGCCCTGCCCGAAGTGGTGGGTGTGGCCTCCGAACCGGCGCTGGGCGATGCGGCCGTCCGGGGTGCGATCGAAGGGGAGCCCCAGGTGCTCCAGGTCGTAGACGGTCTCGATGGCCTCCCGGGCTAGGATCTCCGCCGCGTCCTGATCCACGAGGTAATCCCCGCCCTTCACGGTGTCGAACATGTGCCATTCCCAGTGATCTTCCTCCATATTGCCCAGCGCGGCCCCGATCCCGCCTTGGGCGGCCCCCGTGTGGGAGCGGGTGGGATACAGCTTCGAGATCACCGCCACCCGCAGGTCCGCTTGACGACTCAGCTCCATGGCCGCGTAGAGCCCGGCTCCGCCTGCTCCCACGATCACCGCATCGAACTCGTGCACCGCCATCGCGGATCCCCCCTTTACTGCCCTGTGAGGGCTCCCGGCTGGAAGCTGAAGAGCACGAGAGATCCCAGCACGGTGAACACCAGCCCCACGGACCAGAGGACGACGTTCCACACGAGCCGCCAGCCGGCGGACCGTGTGTAGTCGTAAACGATTCCTCGGAGCCCCACCAGCCCGTGGGTGAGGGCCAGAAGGAGGATGAGGAGGTCATACACCCGCCAGAAGGGAGTGCTGAACCGCTGGGCTACGAAGCTAAAGTCAATTCGGTCCGTGCTGTTGAGCACGTGCATGATGTAGAGATGGCCGAGCACGAGCCCCAGGAGCAGCACCGCGGAGATCCGCATGTAGAGCCATCCCAGCCACGCCCAGCCGTTCGCGCGCGCGCCCGCCATGGTCCCTCCTCCTTACGGGAAGATCGGCCGGAGCATGAGCACCGCCACGGGCAGCATCACCACCGCGTACAGGACCGCACCCGCCCAGAACATGCGGCGGTAGGAGCGGGTGGTCCGGGGAAAGAGATCCAGGATCATCACCAGGATCCCGTTGCCCGCGTGGTAGACCACCGCGGCCACCAGGAGGAACTCCAGGGGCTTGAACCAGGGCTGCTTGTAGAGGGCGAGGGCGTGGTTGTACGCCTCCGGACCGTACAGGAGCATGGAGGTCTCCAGGATGTGAAGCAACAGGAACACGAGCACCGCCACGCCCGTGATCCGGTGCAGAGCCCAAGCCAGCATTCCAGGTCCACCCCGATACATCCCGCACCTCCTAGGTGCCTTGCTCAATCTCCCGGCGCATGTCGTCCATGTGGCGCTCCATGGCCTCCCACGCAGCCCGCTCGTCACGCCGCTGGAGAGCCTGCAGGATGGCCTCGTGGAACCGGTGAGCCTTTTGGGGGCTCGTCGGGCCCCGACCCGCGGCCTCCCGGCTCAGCAGCCACATCTCCGTGAGGGTCCGCACCAGGGAGGCGAGTACGGGATTGCGGGTGGCCTCCGCCAGCTGTTCGTGGAACCGGAGGTCCCCCTCCAGGTCCCTGCGGCCACTGGCCAGATCCGCGGCCCGGCGTTCCACCAGCTCCTGCAGCTGCTCCACATCCTCCGCGGTCGCCCTCCGGACCGCCAGAACCACCACCTCCCGCTCCACGATCTGTCGGGCCTCCAGGAGGTCCAAGAGGAACGTGCGCTCGGAGAGGCGGCTCCAGACCGCAGGATCCACGGGAGTAGGGGGCTCCCGGACGAAGGTACCGTCCCCGGGTCGGACCTCTACCAGCCCCAGGGCGGCCAGCACCCGCAACGCCTCCCGCACGGAGGCCCGACTCACGTTCAGCAGCTCCGCCAACTCCCGCTCGCTGGGAAGGCGGTCCCCCGGCTGGAGGTGCCGTTCGGCCACCAGCTCCTGGATCTGGTGCACGATCGCCTCGTAGAGGCGCCGGGGACGGATGGGTTGGAAGAGGGATGCGCGGTTCATGGTCTGGTGGCCTAGTGGTCTGACCGCCCTTTATGGTATGCTCAAAGCGGGCCTCCGTCAACGGCCCCTCGCGGCATCTATAACACAGGAGTTCGGCATGCTGCAGCTGGAACGGTTCTCCCTACCGAAGGAAGGCGAGCGCATTCACGTTCAGGATGGGCGTCTCGTGGTCCCCGATTTCCCCATCATCCCCTTCATCGAGGGGGATGGGATCGGTCCGGATATCTGGCGGGCCACCCAGCGCGTGGTGGACGCTGCGGTGGAGAAGGCGTATGGGGGGCGCCGCCGGATCGTCTGGTACGAGGTGTACGCGGGGGAGAAGGCCTACCGGGAGTTCGGGGACTGGCTCCCCGCGGACACCCTCCGGGCCTTCGAGTACTACTACGTGGGGATCAAGGGCCCGCTCACCACGCCCGTGGGCGGTGGCTACCGGTCCCTCAACGTCGCCCTCCGGCAGTTGCTGGATCTGTACGCCTGCGTGCGCCCCGTGCGGTGGTTCGAGGGCGTTCCCGCTCCCATCCGGCACCCCGAACGGGTGAACATGGTGGTGTTCCGGGAGAATACGGAGGACCTGTACACCGGGATCGAGTGGCCCGCGGATTCCCCGGAGGCGAACCGGATCATCGAGTGGCTGCGGAGGGAGTTCGGCGTGGAGATCCGACCGGGATCGGCCATCGGCATCAAGCCCATGAGCCCGTTTGGCAGCAAGCGCTTGGTGCGAAAGGCCATCCGGTACGCCCTGGATCACAAGCGCCGGAACGTGACCCTCGTCCATAAGGGAAACATCATGAAGTACACGGAGGGCGGGTTCCGGGAGTGGGGCTACCAGGTGGCCAAGGAGGAGTTCGGGGATCAAACGGTCACCTGGGAAGAGGTGCAGACCCGGTACGGGGGCAGGATCCCTGAGGGCAAGCTCCTGATCCAGGATTTCATGGCGGACATCACCTTTCAGCACATCGTCATCCGACCTCAGGACATCGATGTCATCGCCACGGGGAACCTGAACGGGGACTACCTCTCGGACGCCATCGCAGCTCTGGTGGGCGGGATCGGGATGGCGCCGGGGGCCAACATCGGGGACTTCCACGCGGTGTTCGAGGCGACCCATGGCACCGCCCCCAAGTACGCGGGGCAGGACAAGGTGAACCCCACCTCCCTCCTGCTCTCCGCGGTCATGATGCTGGAGTACATCGGCTGGCAGGAAGCCGCGGACCTTGTGATCCGGGGATTGGAAGCGACCTTCCGGAAGAAGGTGGTGACCTACGATCTCGCGCGCCTCATGGAGGGAGCCCGGGAGGTCCGCACCAGCGAGTTTGCCACGGAAGTGATCAACAACCTCTAGGAGGCGGAGCATGGCGCGGGGGCGGCCCAAGATCTCCATCGTGGGGGCCGGGGCGGTGGGTACGGCTGCGGCCCAATGGATGGCCGGCCGGGAGCTGGGGGACATCGTCCTCGTGGACATCGTCGAGGGGCTGCCACAGGGCAGGGCCCTGGACCTCCAGCATGCGGGTCCCATTGCGGGGTTTGACGTACAGATCACGGGCTCCAACGACTACGCGGCCACCGAGAGCTCAGACGTGGTGGTGATCACCGCCGGGGTTCCCCGCAAACCCGGAATGACCCGGGAGCAGCTGGTGGACACCAACGCGGGGATCGTGCGCGGCATCATGCAAGAGGTTGTCCCCCGCTCGCCGGAGGCGGTGTACGTGATCGTCACGAATCCCCTGGACGCCATGACGTATATCGCCTACCGTACCTCCGGGCTTCCCCGGGAGCGGGTCATCGGACAGAGCGGGGCTCTGGACACCACCCGGTTTCGGGCCTTCCTTGCCGCGGAGTTGGGTGTGTCCGTCCAGGACGTCCAGGCCCTGGTGATCGGGGCCCACACGGACAAGGACATGGTGCCCGTGGCCTCTCTCGCGAACATCCGGGGAATCCCGGTCACGCGTCTTCTGCCTCGGGAACGGCTGGAGGCGGTGGTGGCCCGCACCCGACGGGCCGGGGCGGAGATCACGGAGCTCATGAAGCAGAGCGCTTTTGTCGCTCCCGGAGCTGCTGTCTGCGAGATGGTGGAGGCCATCCTCCGAGATCGCAAGCGCCTCCTCCCGTGCTCCGTCTACCTGGAGGGGGAGTACGGGGAGCGGGATGTGTGTGTGGGCGTGCCGGTGATCCTGGGGGCCCGGGGGGTGGAGCGCATTGTGGAGCTCCCCCTTTCCGAGGAGGAGTGGGGGCTGTTTCGGGCGAGTTGCGCCGCGGTGCGGGATCTCGTGGGGGTCGTGCAGGGATGAAGCTCCACGAGTACCAGGCCAAGCAGTGGTTCCGGAGCTACGGCATCCCCGTTCAGCGGGACGCGGTGGTCGAGCGTCCCGAGGAGATCCCGGGATTGCCCCTGCGCTATCCCCTCGTGCTGAAGGCCCAGGTCCTGGTGGGCGGCCGGGGCAAGGCGGGGGGGATCCAACTGGCCCGGACCCCGGAGGAGGCGATGGAGCGGGCCCGGGCCCTTCTCGGCATGCAGATCCGGGGAGAGCGGGTTCGCAGGATCCTGGTGGCGGAGGCTGTGGACATCGAGGAGGAACACTACCTCGCCTTCACCGTGGACCGTTCCGCGCGGCGCCTTGTCTTTGTGGCCTCAAGCATGGGAGGGGTGGACATCGAGGAGATCGCCCGCGCCCATCCAGATCGGATCCACAAGGTGGCCATAGACCCCCTCGAGGGGTTCCTGCCTTTCCACGCACGGCAGGTGGCGCAGCGCATGGGGTTGCGAGGGGATGCCCTCGTCCAGTTCGCCCAAATCGCCCACGCCCTGTACCGCCTGTGCGTGGACCTGGACGCGGAACTCGTGGAGATCAACCCCCTCGCGCGGGCGGAAGGGCGGCTGCTGGCGGTGGATGCCAAGGTGGTGGTGGACGACAACGCCCGTTTCCGGCACCCGGATCTCCCCGAGGACGAGGAGGCCACGGATCTGGAGCGTCTGGCCCGTCAATACGACCTCTCCTATGTGGAGCTGGACGGGGAGATTGCCGTCATCGGGAACGGGGCCGGACTCGTGATGTCCACCCTGGACATGGTGGCTCACTTCGGGGGCCGGCCCGCGAACTTCCTGGACGTGGGAGGGGGGGCCAGCAGCGAGGCCATGCGGCACGCGACGGACATCGTCCTCCGGAAGCCGGGGGTGCGGGTCCTGTTCATCAACATCTTCGGAGGCATCACCCGGTGCGACGACATCGCGCGTGGGATCGTGGCCGCCCGTCCTACGGTTCCCACCACCATCCGGCTCGTGGGCACCAATGAAGCCGAGGGTCGCCGGATCCTGGAAGAGGCAGGGATGACGGCCTTTACGGACCCCGAGGAGGCGGCCCGCCACGCGGTGGCTTTGGCGGGGAGGTCGTAGATGAGCATCCTTGTGGACGCCACCACCCGGGTCCTGGTCCAGGGGATCACGGGATACCAGGGCGCCTTCCATACGGCTCGGATGTTGGAGTTCGGGACCCGGGTGGTGGCGGGCGTCACGCCCGGGAAGGGGGGAGAGCGGGTGCACGGGGTCCCCGTTTTCGATACCGTGGAGGAGGCCGTCCGGGCCACGGGGGCGACCGCCAGCTGCGTGTTCGTGCCTGCCCGGTTCGCCTGCGATGCGGTGCTGGAGGCGGTGGATGCCGGCCTCGATCCCATCGTGGTGATCACGGAGCACATTCCGGTGCACGACACCATCCGGATGGTCGAGGCGGCCCGACGCCGGGGGATCCGCATCATCGGCCCCAACACTCCCGGAGTCACCTCCGCGGGCAAATGCAAGATCGGGATCATGCCGAACCCCATCTTCCGAATGGGACCCGTGGGTCTCGCCTCCCGCTCGGGGACCCTCACCTACGAGATCGTGGCCTCCCTGACCCGGGCGGGGATCGGTCAGTCGACCGCGGTGGGCATGGGTGGGGATCCCGTGGTCGGCACGGGCTTCGTGGAGCTGCTGGAGGCCTTCGAACAAGATCCTCAGACAGAGGTGGTGGTGCTCGTGGGCGAGATCGGGGGAGCCGCGGAAGAGGAGGCAGCGGCCTACATCCGGGACCGCATGCGCAAGCCCGTGGTGGCGTACGTCGCCGGCCGAACCGCTCCTCCCGGCAAGCGCATGGGTCACGCGGGGGCCGTCATCTCCGGCAGCGAGGGAACCGCCCAGGCGAAGATCGAGGCCCTGCAGGCTGCGGGGGTGGCGGTGGCGGAGCTGCCCACCCAGATCGCTGCCCTGGTGACCCGGGTCCTCCGCGGAGGGCCCGTGGGGTAAGGTGGGGTTTCTCATCCGGGTTCTGGTGAACATCGTGGGGCTGGGGCTTGCTCCCCGGATCTTTCCCGGGGCACTGGGGTTGGAGGATGGCCGGATCCTCTTGGGAGCGGCCTTCTTGCTGGCGGTGGCCAACGTCACCCTGCGTCCTGTGCTGCTCCTCATCGCCCTCCCCCTGAATCTCCTCACCCTGGGACTCGCCACCCTCGGGGTGAATACCCTCCTGCTGTACCTCGTGGTCTGGTCCATGGGGATCCCGCACGGTGGGGTCGTGGCCCTCTTCGCGGTCTCCCTCTTCCTTTCCCTCCTGGGCGTCCTTTTGGCCGCGGTGATGGGAGCCTAGGCCCATGCAGTTCGTGATCATCACGGGGCTTTCCGGAGCAGGCAAATCCACCGCGGTGCACGTCTTCGAGGACATGGGGTACTTCTGCGTGGACAACCTGCCGCCTGCCCTGGTGCCCCGGTTCGCGGAGCTGGTGAGCCGGTCCCACGGGCGGGTGGACCGGGTGGCGGTGGTGATGGACATCCGCAGCGGGGAGTTCTTCGACGAGATCGAAGACGCCCTCAGAGCCCTGGACGAACGCCGGCTGCCCTACCGCGTCCTCTTCCTGGACGCTTCGGACGAGGTCCTGGTCCGCCGGTTCAAGGAGACCCGTCGCAAGCATCCCCTCGCTCCAAGCGGATCCGTGCTGGAGGGGATTCAGGCGGAGCGGAGGCGCCTGGAGGCCCTGCGGGAGCGGGCCCACAAGATCGTGGACACCAGCAGCCTGACCCCCCAAGCTCTGCGGACGGAGCTCCAGGCAGAGTTCGGACCGGCTTCGGAGCGGGCCCTCACCATCACTGTGCTCTCCTTCGGGTACAAGCACGGACTGCCCATGGACGCGGATCTGGTCTTCGACGTGCGCTTTCTCCCCAATCCCCACTATGTGCCCGAACTGCGTCCGCACCCGGGAACCCATCCGGGCGTGCAGGCCTACGTCCTCTCCTTCCCGGAGGCCCAGACCTTCCGGGAGCAGATGCTGGGCATGATCTCTTTCCTCCTCCCGCACTTCATCCGGGAGGGGAAGTCGCACCTGGTGATCGCCATCGGGTGCACGGGGGGACGACACCGGTCCGTGGTCTTCGCGGAGGAGCTGGGAAGCCACCTGCGGGAATTGGGCTATGCGGTCCGGATCCGACACCGGGACCTGGATCGGGAGTGAGGCATGAGGCGGGCGGGGATCCGGGTGCGCTTTCCGCTTCGGGTGCGCCAGTTCGCTAAGTGGCTGGTTCCAGGGATCCGGGTCAAGCGGTTCCTGGCTCTGGTGCTGTTGGGCGTCCTTCTGGTGACCGGGGGCGCCTTGCTCCTCCTGACCCATTTTCCCCTTCGGAGGGACCTCCTGGAGGGGATGGTCGCGCTCCCGGACGGGACGGCGCTGGGCTTGGGCGCGGCCATGGTCGTCCTGGGCCTATACGGAGTCTTCCTCGGGGTCCGGGCCACCATCCGGTCCGTGGCCGGCCTCTTCCTTCCCCGGGGGGATCACCGACTCGTGGAGCTGCTGGTCCAGCACCGGGCTCTTCCCCGAGGTCCTCGCATCGTGGCCATCGGAGGCGGGACCGGGCTCTCGACCCTCCTGCGGGGCCTCAAGGCCTACGCCGCCCACCTCACCGCAGTGGTGACGGTGACGGACGACGGGGGGAGTTCGGGACGCCTCCGGAGGGAGCTGGGAATCCTCCCCCCAGGGGACATCAACGACTGCCTGGTAGCCTTGGCGGAGGTGGAGCCCGTGATGACCCGCCTGTTCCAATACCGCTTCGACCGAGGGGACCTCGCGGGTCACTCCTTCGGCAATCTCTTCCTGGCCAGCATGGTGGGGGTAGGGGGGGATCTCGTGTCCGCGGTGCGGTTGGCGAGTCGCGTGCTCGCCATCCGGGGGCAGGTCCTCCCAGCCACCGCGGACCAGGCGGTGCTGGGGGCGGAGTTCATGGACGGCACCGTGGTGGAGGGGGAATCCGCCATCCCGCTGCTCCGCAAACCCATCCGCCGGGTCTACCTGAATCCCCCGAACGTCCGTGCGGTCCCGGAGGTCCTGGAGGCCTTGGCCCAGGCGGACCTCATCCTGCTGGGCCCCGGGAGCCTCTTCACCTCCGTTCTCCCCAACCTTCTGGTCCCGGGTATCGCGGAGGCCCTCCGGAGGGCCTCCGCGCCCGTGGTGTACATCGTGAACGTCATGACCCAGCCCGGGGAGACGGACGGATTCCGGGCCTCCGATCACGTGCGAACGGTGGTGGAGCACCTCGGAGGGGGGGTGGTGGATGTGGCCTTGGTCAATACCCAGATGCCCCGCAACCGGGCTGTGCTGGAACGCTACCAGGAACAGGGCGCTTTTCCCGTGGAGCCCGACCTGGAGAGGATCCGACATCTGGGCGTGGAGGCGGTGGGGCGCCCCCTGATGAGCGAGACGGACCTCTTGCGTCACGACCCGGCCCGTCTGGCCCAGGCGGTCCTGGAGATCTTCGAGCGCCTCCTGCACCGCCGGCGGCCGATGCGGGTGAGCGTGATCAACCCGTAGCCGGTTTTTGTTTGCTTGACATGGAGAGAAGGGGAGCCCTATGATGCGCCTGGACCGTCAGGACCGGATTGCCCACCGGATGATGGTTCCGGCATTCGCTGCCGCGGTGTAAAGGGTTCCGTTCAAGACGGTAAACCGACGCGACGGAGGTCAGGGCAGGACAGATCCTCTGCCCTGCCGAACGGAGAGGTCCGAGGTGAAGGGAGTGCCGTTAGACTGGGCATACGTGGCGGCCTTCGCGCTTCTGGGGAGCCTTCTGGCGGCACTGCCGTTTGCCGTGGTCTGGTTGTTGGCCCCCCGGAGTTCGTATTCCCAAAAGCGGTTAACCTACGAGTCCGGTGTGATCCCCTTCGGGGACGCATGGGCCCAGTTCCACGTGCGCTACTACCTCTACGGTTTGGTGTTTCTCCTCTTCGATATCGAGGTGATCTTCATCTATCCGTGGACCGTGGTCCTCCGGCAACTGGGGCCGCTGGCCTTCGTGGAGATGCTGATCTTCATCGTCGTTCTCGCGGTGGGCCTCGCGTACGCATGGCGGAAGGGGGGCCTGGAGTGGACATGATGGCGGAGGCGATCCGCGTCGTGCTCTCCGTGGTCATCGTGTTCACTTTCGTGGCGGTTGGGGTGGCGCTCTTCCTGGTCCTCATGGAGCGGAAGGTGAGCGCGTGGGTCCAGGCCCGAATCGGACCTCGCCATGTGGGTCCGTACGGGACCCTGCAGACCTTGGCGGATCTGCTGAAGCTCCTCCAGAAGGAGCACATCCTGCCCGCGGGCGCGGACCGCCTGATGTTCGGCGTCGCGCCGGTGGTGGTTGCGGTGGCCGCCCTCATGAGCTACGTGGTGCTCCCCTGGGGACCGGGCGTCATCGTGCGGGACCTCGGGGTCGGGGTCCTGTATTTCGCCGCGGTCCTTTCTCTGGAGGTGGTGGGGATCCTCACCGCCGGGTGGGCGTCCAACAACAAATACGCGCTCCTCGGGGGGTTGCGGTCCGCCGCCCAGATGGTTTCCTACGAACTTCCCCTGGGTTTTTCCATTCTCACGGTGGCCGCCATCGCGGGGACCCTCTCCACGGTACGGATCGTGGAGGCCCAGCCCTATCCCTGGTACACATATCCTTCCGTTCTCCTCGCGGGCCTCGTGTTCCTGGTGGCGGCTACCGCGGAGAGCAACCGGATTCCCTTCGACCTCCCGGAAGCCGAATCTGAGCTGGTCGCCGGGTACTTCTCCGAGTACTCCCCCCTGAGGTTTGCCCTGTTCCAGCTCGGGGAGTACGGATCCCTGTTCGCGACCTCGGCCCTCTTCGTGACCCTGTTCCTGGGGGGCTGGCGGGGCCCGTTCGGGATCCCGTTCGTGGGGCCCGTGGTGGATGGCCTCTTCTGGTTTCTGCTGAAAACCTACGCGGTGGTGTTCTTCTTCATGTGGGTTCGATGGACGTATCCGCGCTTCCGCATTGATCAGCTGCTGAACGTCTCCTGGAAGCTCCTGTTGCCGCTGAGCCTTGCGAACCTCCTCCTGGCGGGATTGCTGGTGGCGTGGAGCGGGTGAGATGGCGGAGGCCGTGGCCTTCTACGGACTGACCGCGGTGGCCCTGGGAGCCTCCCTGGTGGTGGCGCTCTCCCGGAACATGGTGCACGCCGCGGTTTCCCTGATCCCCGTCCTCCTGTCGGTGGCAGGCTACTACGTGTTGCTCGGCGCGGAGTTCGTGGCGGCCATTCAGATCCTCATCTACGCGGGAGCCATCACCGTGCTCATCCTGTTCGTGATCTTGCTCACGGAGGGAGCCACGGGCGTACGGGTCCGGCCCCGGAACGAGCAGGTGTCCTTAGGAGCCCTCGTCTGCTTGTTCCTGGCGGCGCTGCTCGTCGCGGTTCTCACCCGGACTCCCTGGCCCCAGACCCAGGGCGCCCTTCCCGAATACAATCCGGGGGCCGTGGGCCAGAGCTTTCTCACCGCGTACGTGTTGCCCTTTGAGGTCACGTCCCTGCTGATCGTGGCGTGTCTGGTGGGGGCCATTGTGGTGGCGCGCAGGGAGGCATGATCGGACTCGGACACTACCTCGTCTCCGGTGCCCTCTTGTTCGCCGTGGGCCTCTTCGCGGTGCTCACCCGGCGCAGCGCGGTGGCCATCCTCATGGGCATCGAGCTCATGCTGAACGCGGCCAACATCAACTTCGTGGCCTTCACCAAGTTCGTCTCCCCGGAGTTGGTGCGGGGGCACATCGCGGCCCTCGTCGTCATCGCCCTGGCCGCGTGCGAGGCCGCGGTGGGGCTGGCGCTCGTGATCAGCGCCTACCGACACCTGGAGACCGTGCAGGTGGACGAGATCAACCTCATGAAGTGGTAGGAGGACCATGAGCGCCTGGGCGTGGCTCATCCCGCTCTTTCCCCTCGTCGGGTACGGAGTCCTCATTGCCTGGGGCAGAAGGCTCGGGGAACGGTCCCCCTGGGTGGCGGTGACCACCATGGTCCTGGCGACCCTGACGGCCCTGGCCGTGTTCGGGGAGCAGCTCCGGGGGGCGGAGCCGTATGTGTGGCGCACGATCTGGGCGGTGGGGGGGGATCGGGTGATCACCGCGGGGTACACCGTGGATCGTTTGTCCGCCACCATGGCCCTCATGGTCACCGTGGTGGGCACCCTCATCTTCGTGTACTCCGTGGGCTACATGCGGGGGGATCCCTACTACAGCCGCTTCTTCGCCTTCCTCAGCCTCTTCTGCGCGGGGATGCTCACCACGGTCCTGGCCAACAGCTTCCTGGTGCTCCTGCTGGGCTGGGAGATCATCGGGCTGTGCTCATATCTCCTCATCGGCTTCTACTTCCGGAGGCGTTCCGCCAACATGGCCCAGATGAAGGCCTTCCTCACCACTCGGGTGGGGGACACCTTCATGCTGGTGGGGATCATGCTGCTGTTCTGGCAGTTCGGTACCGTAGATTACCACGAGATCTTCGAGGCGTTGGCCCACGGCAAGAGCTGGTCTCCCGCCGCGGTGACCCTGTTCGGCACGCCCGTGCCTCTCGCGGTCCTCGCCGCCCTACTCGTCTTTGGAGGGCCTGTGGGCAAGAGCGGGCAAGTGCCCCTTCACGTGTGGTTGCCGGACGCCATGGAGGGTCCCACGCCCGTTTCCGCCCTCATCCACGCGGCCACCATGGTGGCCGCGGGTGTGTACCTGGTGGCCCGCACCTACCCCCTCTTTTTCTACACCCCGAACCACGTGGCCCTGGAGGCGGTGGCGTGGGTCGGGGCGGCCACGGCGCTCTTGGCCGCCCTCATGGCGGTGGTCCAGGAGGACATCAAACGCATCCTCGCGTACTCCACCATCAGCCAGCTGGGGTTCATGATGGCGGGGCTGGGGGTTCTGGGGTACACCGCGGGCTTCTTCCACCTGCTCACCCACGCCTTCTTCAAGGCCTTGCTGTTCCTGGGAGCGGGGAGCGTGATCCACGCGGTGCACACGAACAACATCAAGGAGATGGGCGGGTTGTGGAAGAGCATGCCCGTCACCTTCGGGACGTTCCTCGTCGGATCTCTGGCCCTGGCCGGGATCTTCCCGTTCGCGGGGTTCTGGAGCAAGGACGAGATCCTGTTGGAGGCGTACCACCACAATCCGGCGGTGTACTGGGTGCTCACCGCGGCCTCCTTCCTCACTGCGTTCTATATGACGCGCCTTGTGGCCTATGCCTTCTTCGGATCGTACCGGGGACCCACACACCCAGAGCCGGACCCGTGGCTCCCGGAGGACTACGCGCGGGCGGGAATCCGGGACGCTCACCCCGGGTCCCACGGGCAGAACTCGCATGCCCCCGTCCCGCATGAGAGCCCGCCCGTGATGACGGTTCCCCTGATGGTGCTCGCGGTCTTCTCCGCGGTGGTAGGGGTCTTGGGGGCTCCCGGCACGGGACCCGGGGGCGGGACCTGGCTCCACCACTTCATCGAGTTCGAGGGGTTCAGGGAAGCGGGAATCCAGGCGCCGGACTTCTCCTGGACCGTGGCCCTGCGAGGGCTCGGGGTGGCTCTGGCGGGCATCCTGGGAGCCTGGGGGATGTATGGGGCAGGGGGGGGGCGCAGCGAGCAGGTGCGGCGCTGGGTGCCGTGGCTGGTGGTCTTCCTGCGGAACCGGATGTACTTTGATGCGTTCTACGGCTGGCTGTTCGTGCGAGGGGGGTTGGCCCTGGCCCGGCTGCTGCGGGCCTTTGATGCCTACGTGGTGGACGGGATCGTGAATGCGGTGGGCTACCTGATGGTGCTGGTGGCCCGGCTGGACCGCCTGTTTGACACGTACGTGGTGGACGGCCTCGTGAACCTTGTAGGCCTCCTCACGCGGTGGTTGGGCGGGATCCTGCGCTACGCCCAGACGGGTCGCGCCTATAACTACATCCTCCTCGCCACCCTGGGAGTGGTGCTCATCCTGGTCTGGACCCTGTGGAGGTTGTGACCATGCCCATTCTCACCATCACCCTCTTCCTGCCCCTCCTGGGAACCCTGGTGGTGCTGTTCCTGCCCGCGCACGATCCGGCCCGCATTCGGAGGGTGACGCTGGCGTTCGCGGGACTCACCTTCCTCAGCTCCCTCGCCATCTTGTCGTATTTCGACTTCGGACGACGGGAGATCCAGCTGTTGGAGGAAGCGGCGTGGATCCCGGCCATCGGCGTTCAGTACAAGGTGGGGGTGGACAGCATGAGCCTTGCCCTGGCCATCCTCACCACCCTTCTCACCCTCCTCTCCGTGGTCTACTCCCTGCGCGTGGAGGAGCGGGTGAAGGAATACAACCTGCTGTTCCTGCTGCTGGAAACGGGCATGCTGGGCGTGTTCTTCTCCCTGGATTTCTTCCTGTTCTACGTGTTCTGGGAACTCACCCTGGTCCCCATGTACTTCCTCATCGGGATCTGGGGAGGGCCCCGCCGGGAGTACGCGGCCATCAAGTTCTTCCTGTACACTCTGGTGGGTTCATTGGCGATGCTGCTGGCCATCCTGCTCCTGTACTTCCACCTGCCGCCTGGGGAACGGACCTTCGACGTTCTGCGGATCCTGGAGGCCCGGCCACTGGCGGGAACCGGGCTATTGGCACAGCTCGCCTTCTGGGGCTTCTTCCTGTCCTTCGCCATCAAGGTGCCCATGTGGCCCTTCCACACCTGGTTGCCGGACGCCCACGTGGAAGCGCCCACGGCGGGCTCCGTGATCCTGGCGGCGATCTTGCTGAAGCTGGGGACCTACGGGTTCGTGCGCTTCAGCCTCCCCCTCTTCCCCGAGATCTTCCAGCAGCATGCCTCCCTCGTCGCGACCCTGGCCGTCATCGGGATCATTTACGGCGCCCTGGTGGCCATGGCGCAGCAGGATCTCAAGAAACTGGTGGCCTACTCCTCCGTGAACCACATGGGGTACGTGATGCTGGCGGTGGCCGCCGCAGCCGCAGCCCGGGGGAGGCCGGAGCTCGCGGGCCCCGCGGCCACGGCCCTGAACGGAGCGGTGCTGGAGATGCTGGCCCATGGGGTCATCACGGGCGCCCTGTTCCTCATCGTGGGCGTCATCTATGACTATCGGACCCACACCCGCGGGGTGGAGGACTTCGGCGGTCTATGGGCGGTGCTCCCGAAATACGGAGCCGTGACCATTACCGCCATGTTCGCGTCCCTGGGACTCCCGGGGCTTATGGGATTCGTGGCGGAGTTCTTGATCTTCGTGGGCTCCTTCGCCATCCTGCCCGTGCACACCGCGCTCGCGGCCATCGGCATTATCGTCACCGCCGCCTTCTTCCTGTGGACCATCCAGCGCATCTTCCTGGGACCCACGAACCCCCGTTGGGGAAACCTGCCGGACCTCGACCGCCGGGAGGCCTGGTCCCTGGTCCCCCTGGTGATCCTCATGATCGTGTTCGGGGTATACCCGCGGCCGTTGGTGGAGTTCATCAACCTCAGCACCATGCAGGTGATGCAGCTCGTGGGGTTGGTGCGATGAACGGGGCAGACCTCCGCTGGCTCGTGCCGGAGCTCGTCGTCGGAACCCTCGCCCTGTTGCTGCTGGTGGTGGATCTCTTCCTCCCGCAGGAGCGCAAGTCCGTGGTGGGGGGCCTCGGGATCCTCGGGTTGAGCGTGGCGGGCGTGGGCGCGGCTCGGGTCCTGCGAGACCTCGGGGGACTTGGAGCGGCAGGGGTTCGGATCCTTTGGGATACGTACACGGTGGACCCCTTCGGGGTCTACTTCAAGTTGGTGGCCGTGGTGGCCACGGCCCTGGTGATCCTGGTGGGCATGGACTTCTTTCCCCGGTATACCGCGTACGCGGGCGAGGCCTACGCAATGCTGGTCTTCAACTGTCTCGGCCTCATGCTCATGGCCTCCAGCAGCGAACTCATCACGCTGCTCGTGAGCATCGAGCTCGTCTCCCTCACCAGCTACCTCCTGGCCGGATATCTCAAGGGCAACCCGAAGAGCAACGAAGCGGGGGTGAAGTACTTCCTGTACGGCGCGGCCACCACCGGGGTCATGGCCTACGGCTTCTCCCTCCTGTACGGAGCCACGGGTTCCACGAGCCTCTACGACATCGCGGGCAAACTCGGACAGCTCGGCCCTGTAGGGGCCCTGGGCCTGGGGATGGCGCTCGCAGGATTCGGGTTCAAGATCTCCATGGTCCCCTTCCATCAGTGGACGCCGGACGTGTACGAAGGGGCGCCCACACCCGTGAGCGCGTACCTCTCCGTGGGCCCGAAGGCCGCGGGGTTCGCCGCGCTGCTCCGGACCCTGCTCGTGGCCGTACCGCCGGAGAGCCTAGACTGGCGGCTGTTGATGGCGGTGCTGAGCGCCCTGAGCATGACCGTGGGCAACCTCCTCGCCCTGCCGCAGCGGAACATCAAGCGGATGTTGGCGTACTCCAGCATCTCCCACGCGGGGTTCATGCTCATCGCGGTGGCGGCCGCGCCGTCCGCGTGGGCCCGTCCGGCCCTGCTCGTGTACGTGGGGGCCTATCTCTTCACGAACCTGGGAGCCTTCTTCGCGGCCCTGGTGGCCTCCTGGAGCACGGGCTCGGACGAGATCCCGGATTTCGCGGGGCTCAGCCAGCGGGCACCGGGGGTGGCCCTGGCCATGGCCCTCTTCATGCTCTCCCTTACGGGCATCCCTCCCACGGCTGGATTTTTCGGTAAGTACTATCTGTTCTCCGCGGCGGTGGACGCGGGTCTGTTGTGGCTCGCGGTGGTCGGCGTCCTGAACAGTGTGGTCTCCCTGTACTATTACGTGGGCGTGATCCGGGCCCTGTACCTGATGTCCCCTACCCGGGAGGTCTCCGTTTCGGTCCCCCGGGGCGCGGGATGGGCTCTGGTGCTCACGGCCCTGGGGACCCTGGCGCTCGGGGTGGCTCCTCAGCCGTTCGTCACCCTCATCCAGTCCGCCCAGCGTTTGCTGGCGGGGTTCTAGGTCCGGGAAGGGAATTCTTGCATATCGCGGGCGAAGGGTGTGCTAGCATGAGGGAGGCGAAGCGGTGGTTCGCGTGCCCGGTGGGGGCGCGGGCCCCGCTTCTCGTCTGAACGCTCGGGTTCGGGGTCCAAGATGGCACACGAACAGGATGCGAAACAGGAGAACATCCTGCTGGTGATCGCGAAAAAGGAGCAGGAGCTGGAGCGTCTGGTCGCGGAAGCCCAGGCGGAAGCGGAGCGCATGAGAGCGGAGGCAGAGGCCGAGGCGGCCCGCATCCGGGAACGGGCCCAGCAGGAGGTGGTCCGGCTGGAGCGAGAGGCCCGGGAGCGGGCGGCGGCGGAAGCCCGGGCGGTGGAGGAGCGGGCGCTGGAGCGGGCCCGAGAGGAGGCGGAGCGTCTCCGCGCCCGGGCCCGAGAGCGGCTGGACGAAGCCGTGCGGCGCGTGGTGGAGGCGGTCTTGCGGGGGTAAGGGCTGATGATCGTCGAGATGAGCCGGGTGCTGCTCCTTGGCCCCAAGCGGCTGCTCGGGGAGGTCACGGATGTCGTGCAGCGCCTCGGGGTGGTCCACGTGGACCGGGTGGAAACGGAGGAGGTCCCCACGGTCCGGCCCGTGGAGCCCGGGAGCGAGGAGGAACAGCGCCAGCGCCGGTTGGAGGCCCTACTCGCCCGGACCACGGGGCTCTTGAACCTGCTTCCCCGGACGGGACCCACCTCCATTCCGGATCTGGGAACGCGTTCCCTGGAGGAGCTGGAGGCGATCTTGGAGCCCATCGAGCAGCGGGCCCGGGATCTGGTCCGCAGGCGCCTGGAGGCGGAGGAGGAGCTGGAGCTCATCCGGGCCTACGAAAACGCCCTTCGGGTCCTCTCGCCCCTCCTCGGGGCCCTCGAGGGGAGCCGGCACTTCGAGACTTACGGGTTCGTCCTGAAGGGGAAAGCCGCTCCCGCAGTGGCGGGGCTCCAGCAGGAGCTGCGTCGGATCACCGAGGGTCGGGTGGAGGTGGTGGCCCGCCAGATCGACGATCAGACCACGGGCGTGGTGGTGGCCTTCCATCGGCGGGATGGCGACGGAGTGCGGTCCTTCCTCCAACGGGCGGGGATCACGGAGCTCCGACTGCCGTCCCGTTTCGCGGACCGACCCGCCCTGGAGGCCATTCAAGAGATGGAGCGGCGGCGGGAGGAGCTCCCCCGGGAGATCGAGGAACTGAGAGGCCATCTGGAGACCCTGAGTCGGGAGCACCGGGGAACGGTGCAGGCCATCGAGGCCTACCTCCGGGATGAGCTCGCCAAGCTCCAGGTCCTGCCCGCCTTCGCCCAGTCCCGGTATACCTTCATCGTGCACGGGTGGGTTCCGACCCGAGAGGTGCAGAGGCTGCGGGCCACTGTGCGCCGGGCTTTCGGAGATCAGGTGGTGGTCTACGATACCCCCGCGGATCCCCACGACGAGGAGGAAGCGGCGCACGTCCCCGTGGCCCTGGAGAATCCGGCGCCCGTGCGGCCGTTCCAACTGCTCCTTTCCATCTTTCGGCCTCCCCGGTACGGGACCTGGGATCCCACGCCGCTGCTCGCCCTGACCTTCCCGCTGTTCGTGGGATTGGTGATCGGGGACGTGGGGTACGGGGCCCTGTTTTTCCTGCTCGGTTGGGTTCTGCGCAACCGGGCGCGTCGAGGGGAAGCCCTGGAGATTCCCCTCATGAACCTCCGGATGCGCCCCGAGGTCCTGGGCGCCATCTCCTGGATCGTGCGGGTGGTCGCGGTGTGGGTCATGGCCTTCGGAGTCCTGTACGCGGAGGTGTTCGGCAACCTTCCGGAGCTGCTCTTTCACGTACGACCCATCTTCGATCGGGTTCATGCGCACCGGGACCTGTACTTCCAGCTCATCGTGCTCCTGGGCATGCTCATGATCTACGGAGGCCTGTTGGGGCACTTGGGGATGGCCGTACGGCACCGGCACCTCCGGGGCATCTTCGAGAGCACGGTGATGATCCTGGTCCTCAGCTGGGTCCTGTTGCTCCTGGGCGGCATGTCCGGGCTGCTCCCCGCCGCCGCGGTCTCCCTCAGCTGGTACTTCCTCTGGGCGGGCCTGGTGGCGTTCGCGGTCGGCCTGGCCTTCCGGGCCGCGAACCCCATGTGGTTCTTGGAATCCGCAACCGCTTTTGGGCACATCCTCTCCCACGCCCGGCTCATGGCCTTCGGCCTCGCGGCCGCGGCGCTCGCGAGCGCCGCCAACGAGCTGGGCCCCAGCATGGCGGAGACCTTCGGGATTCACGGGATCCTGGGCACCGTGGTGGGTTCTCTGATCTCCGCTCTTGCCCAGGTCCTGTTCTTCGTGTTTACCATTGTGGGGCACGTGATCCAGCCCGCGCGTCTGCATTGGGTGGAGTTCTTCACGAAGGTGAAGTATCACGAGGAAGCCGGTGAGCCCTACCGGCCATTCCAACGGACAGGGAGGTGACGATGCACATGCGCGCTGTTCTCTGGCTCCTCCTCGGTGTTGCCCTGGTGGGGGCGGTGACCGGACCGGCTCTAGCTGCGGAGGCACCGGAGGCCCGTCCCGCAGGAGACGGGGCTCGCGCCGGGCTGTTGGGGTTCGCCGCGGCCCTCGCGTTGGCGTTTGGAGCGCTCGGCACCGCGTGGGCCCAGTCCCGGATCGGCGCCGCGGCGGCCGGGGCCATGGCTGAGCGCCCGGAGATCGGAGGCCTCATGCTGGTGTTCCTGGCCCTTCCTGAGACCATGATCATCCTCGGGTTCCTGGTGGCCTTCTTCCTCATCGGGCGCATCTAGGCGATGGCATCCGAGCTCATCCATCTGCTCGAGCGCGAAGCCCAGGCGGAGCGGGAGCGCCTGCTGGAGGAGGCGCGCCAGCAAGCGCGGGCTCTCCTCCAGCAGGCGGAAAAAGAGGCCGCAAACCTTCTGGAGGCCCACCGCCGGAGGATGGAGGCGGAGGTGGAGGCGGCCCGCATCCGCGCCCAGGGCGTGGCCCAGTTGAGGGCCACGTCCCTGGTGCTTGCGGCGAAGGACGAGCAGATCGAGGAGGTCTTCCATCGGGCCCGCCAGGAGCTGGAGCGCCTGAGCCGGGATCCCTCTCGCTACGAGCCGATCCTGCGGGCCCTCCTCCAGGAGGCGATCTCCGGGTTTTCCGGCCCCCTGGTGGTGGAGTGCGCGGAGCGGGACCTCCCCCTCGTCCAGGCCACGGTGCGGGCCCTGGGCATTGCGGCGGAGGTGCGGCCGAGTTCCGAGGTGTGGGGAGGTGTGCGGGTCCGCAGCGGGGATGGCCGCTTCGTGGTGGAGAACACCCTCCTCTCACGCCTGGAACGGGCGCGGCAGGCCCTGCTGTCGGAGGTGGCGGAGATCCTCTGGGGGGGGTAGAGGGAGGTGCCGGAGGACTTCGGGTACATCAACGCCCGGGTCAAGGGGATGCGGTCCCGGTTGCTCCCGCCCGGCCGCCTGGAGGAGCTGTTGGGGCTTGCGGACCTGGAGAGCTTCATCCATGCCCTGGCCAACACGCCCTACGGGCCCGAGCTCCAGGAAGCCCTCACCCGGTATCAGGGCCTGCGGGCGGTGGACGAAGCGCTGATGCGGGCCTTCCAGAAAGTCGCTCGGAAGATCCTGGGGTTTTCGGAAGGGAAGGCCAAAGCCCTGATCCAGGTGTTCCTGCTGCAGTGGGATCTGCACAATCTGCGTACCATCCTCCGGGCCAAGCACGCGGGGCATTCCCCCGAGGCAACCGAGCAGAACCTGGTCCCCGCGGGGGAGCTCACGGAGGTCCGGCTCCGGGAACTGCTGGCGCAGCCGGATCTCACGGCCCTGGCCAACACCCTGGCCACCTGGGAGCACCCGCTGGCGGAAGCACTGCTCGCGGCGGTCCGGCAGTACGAGGCCACGAAGGATCTCCTGAGCCTGGAACTGGGCCTGGACCAGGGGTACTTCGAGTGGGCCCTCCGCGTGGCCCGGGGCATGGGGCACAACGAGACGCTGGTCCGGGACGTGATCCGGATGCAGATTGACTTCACGAACGTGAAGACCGCCTTCAAGTTGCAGCAGGTCCCGGAGCTCTCCCGGGACGAGCGGGGGCGCTTCTTCCTCCCCGGAGGGAGCGTGGTGAGCCGGGAGGTGTTCCTGAACCTGGCGGATCCCGCCACCGCGGAGTTGGGTCTGCGGGAGCTGCACGGGCGGGGGATTCATCCGGAGGGACGGACGCCCGGGGAGGTGGAGCGGTCCCTGGACGAGGAAGCCACCCGCCGGATGGCGATGCTCTACCTGGGGGATCCCCTGGGGATTGACGTGGTGATCGGCTTCCTCACCATGCTGAGTAGCGAGATCCGGAACCTGCGTCTCATCGCTCGGAGCAAGGCCCTCGGGATCCCCCGAGAGCTGATCCGGCGGGAGATGGCCCTGGTGTAGCCAGGAGGAGAGATGCGGTACCGGGTGGCCGTCATCACAGACTCGGAGACCGCCACGGGCTTCCGACTGGCCGGCCTTGAGGTCTTCGAGGCCGAGACCCCCGAGGGGGTGATGGGAGCCCTCCGGGAAGTCCTCCGGGAAGACTACGGCCTCGTGGCGGTGAACGAGGACCTGCTCGCAGGGGCGCAGGAGGAGATCCGGCGGGCGATGCGGGGGAGGGACCTCCCTGTGATCGTCCCCTTCCCGGCGCCCCGGGCTCAGCGGGAGTCCGGGGAGGAGTACATCGCGCGCCTGGTGAAGGAGCACATCGGGTTCTATGTGAAGCTGCGGTAAGGGAGGGAGAGCCGTGGCCGTCCAGGGAGAGATCATCAAGATTGCGGGGCCCGCGGTGATCGCCCGGGGCATGCGGGGGGCTCGGATGTACGACCTCGTCCGAGTGGGGAAGGAGAAGCTCGTGGGGGAGATCATCCGTCTCAGCGGGGATACCGCCTTCATCCAGGTGTACGAGGACACGAGCGGCCTCTACGTGGGGGAGCCCGTGGAGAGCACGGGCCTCCCGTTGGCGGTGGAGCTGGGGCCGGGGCTGCTGAGCAACATCTACGATGGGATTCAGCGGCCGCTCCCCGAGATCCGGCAGCAGCAGGGGGACTTCATCCGGCGCGGTGCCGTGGTCCCCGCCCTCGACCGGGATCGCCGATGGTCCTTCCGCCCCCGGGTCTCCGTGGGCGAGGAAGTGGGACCGGGAGACGTGATCGGGGAGGTTCAGGAGTTCGGATTGGTGCACCGGATCCTGGTGCCGCCGGACGCCAAGCCCTCCCGGGTGGCGGAGATCCGCGAGGGCGAGTTCACGGTGACGGAGGTGGTGGCGCGGCTGGAGAGCGGCCTGGAGCTGCGGCTCATGCAGACCTGGCCTGTTCGCCTGGCCCGGCCCGCCGCGCGCCGTCTGGACCCGCGGGAGCCCCTGGTGACCGGGCAGCGGATCATCGACGTCCTGTTCCCCGTGGCCATGGGCGGGACCGCGGCCATCCCAGGTCCCTTCGGCAGCGGGAAGACGGTGATGCAGCAGACCTTGGCCAAGTGGGCGGACGCGGACGTGATCATCTACGTGGGCTGCGGAGAGCGGGGCAACGAGATGACCCACGTGCTCGACGAGTTCCCCGAGCTGGAGGACCCCCGCACGGGTCGGCCGCTCATGGAACGCACCATCATCATCGCGAACACCAGCAACATGCCCGTGGCCGCCCGGGAGGCCAGCGTGTACACGGGCATCACCATGGCGGAGTACTGGCGGGACCAGGGCTACAAGGTCGCCTTGATGGCGGACTCCACCAGCCGCTGGGCGGAGGCCATGCGGGAGATCTCCAGCCGCCTGGAGGAGATGCCCG